>AR_comb_assmDRAFT_10521212_pt1 | contig 25903 bp, 18 predicted proteins | sample ArasoioldDNA_FD_10543 | JGI IMG/M metagenome (IMG submission 10543) | reverse complement strand
CAGATTGTAGATTTCAGATTTGTAAACCTGAGAGTTGATCTGCTAGCCGAAAAAATCTGCAATCTGAGATTTCTTTTCACTCCAGCGTCGAACCGAGCTGGGTATACCGGTACTTCTTCCCATCCCAGAACAGAACAGATGATGTGTCGCCACCTTCGCCTCTTTCTTCCATGTAGACGCCCAACATGGTTTTCTTCTTAAGGGTCAGACGTTTCACCGTCAGAGACCTGAACGGCATGTTGATAAGTAGAAACTTCGACTTGGGCGTTTCAGCGCGCCACGCATCCTTCTCGGCGCCATTGATAATCAGCAGGCAGATGCCCCGGCGCTCCGGTTCATCGGAGGCGAATGTGGAAGTAACTTTGACGTCGTTATACCCAAGAAACGTTGAGTAGGGATCAGCAACGACGAAGCTAAACTCATCCTTGTCCGCCATCGGATTCTTGCACTTCGCCGCCACGACAAGGTCGTCGATTCCGTCGCCGTCAAGGTCGGCGACGAATTGCTGTGGTCCGGCGACCAGGGCGCAGTTATCACCGAATTGCTTCTGAATAAACTCGTCGGTCACAGCCGGCGACGGATGCGTGGCGTGTGCTGGTGTCGGAGCTGGCTGCTTCGTCTGAGCCAAGGCAACACTCATCAGAAGCGCAAGGACTGGGAGAACAACTTTACGGGACGACATGGTCTTACTGTAGTCCGGTTGCAAGCCTGAGGGTAGAGACTCAGTGGTGACGGAGGTAACCGCGCACTCAGTTGCGCGATCTACTTTCGAAAGTGCTCCCATCCCTGAGGATGCAATTCGTAGGCGACTCCTCCGGGATTGTTGACGAAGATTCCGCGTGCGCGAGTGATGTGCCCGATCTGGGTCAAAGCGACACCTGCGATTTCGCTCGGAACGCGTTTGGCCGCTGGCGCCGTAAAGAGCAATTCATAGTCCTCACCGCCGTGGAGGGCCAAGTCGAGGTCGATCTCTCGCGCTGGTTTCCCGACTCGTGCGCGGGGTATCAGCGCCGCGTTTAGTTCGGCTCCCACCCGACTCTCCTCACAAATGTGGGCGAGATCGGTGGATAGGCCGTCACTGGTATCGATCATGGCCGACGCGAGGCCCTTCTCACGAAGAATGCGGCCGACTTCGATTCTCGGCTCCGGGTAGAAATGCCGGCTATAGTTCCGCGGATTTAGCTTCTTTTTCGGCTGCGCCCTCATCTGAACAAGAGCCGTCGCCGATCCGCCAAGGTCTCCTGTGACGAAGATCCGGTCTCCCGCCCGCGCTCCGGAGCGAAGGACCGCCGTTCCCTTAGTCACCGCCCCGACCACAATAATGTCCGCCAGAATACCGCCCGGAGACTCGGCCGTGTCGCCCCCGGATAGGCGAGCACCGTACCTCTCTGCCAGGCTAACCAGGCTTCGGACGAATCGTCCCACCCAGGGCTGGGGAAGATCACGAGGAAGGGCCAGCGAGAGAAAAGCGGCGACAGGTTCGCCCCCCATAGCAGCAATGTCGCTTAAACCGCGAGCCAGGCAGCGGTGGCCTACGGATTCCGGCGGATGCCAGTCCCGGCGAAAGTGAATACGTTCCAGCGTGAAGTCGGTCGTAATGAGGGAATCGCGTCCCGCAAGCAGGCGCAACACGGCGCAGTCGTCTCCGATCCCGGACAGGATGGCGCGATTCCGACTGCGAGTGCGCCCATGCGTAACAGAGGCCGCCATGCGGCGGATCTGGGCGATCAATTCTTTTTCGGGGAGCGGCACGCGCCTTTACTATACCGCCGAGTAAGAGATGCGGAGCGGGGCCGGTGGGGTTCGGACTTACTGAGACACTTCAGTTACCTGTCCTATAGTGACCCCCGGTTTCCCGGCCTTCGGTAACAGTGGAATGCCCTAGAGCATCGTTGACAGGGGGAACCCAGTTTGTTACCGTTGACCAGTCATTCACATAAACCTTTGGCCAGAGTATTAAGTTCCGCAATCCGTTGAGATTGCAGACAACTGAACTTAGGCTTTTGGTCTCAGTTCTGGTAGGTATGGGCGCGAGAGAGTTTCCATTCCCAAGATGGGAATTGCAGCCCAGAGTCAGGTGGTCCGAACAGGCGTTCTAGCGTAACCTGCCTGAAATTCCGGACCTGATTTTTCAAGACTAGAGGAACGATCTTGCACAAACGCTTTTACATCCTTTTCGTGGCACGAGGGGACGACGGGCAGTTGCGCAAGATTTCCATTCCCGTCCACTACCTGTATGTTTTTGTAGTTGGTGCCGCAATTGGATTCCTCAGCCTGACCGGTATTGCCAGTTCTTACGCCCGAATGCTCCTGAAGGTGTCCCAGTTCAATCAGCTCCGGACCGAGAAAGATCAGCTGAAGAACAACTATTCACGCCTGGAGCAGGTGGCCAAAGAGCGAGATCTGCAGGTAGCGTCCCTGGGTTCGATTGCCGGGGAAGTTTCCGCACTGTACGGCCTAAAGGCGCAACCAACCCTGGTCACTGCAGCTTCCGAACAGATTCACGACGTTGAAGTGAGCTCATCGCTCGATCAATTGCATGCCCTGCGCACGTCGGCGCTCACCGGGGCGACGATGGTTGGCCTGACAATGGGGCTTACGCGGAACGCCACGACCGCCGATTGGATTAAAGCGAATTCTGCGCCCAATCTTTGGCCGGTTGAGGGTCAGGTTACAGGAAGCTTCGGAGAGCGCATCGATCCGTTCAACGGTGAAGGTGCTTTCCATAGCGGCGTCGATATCGGCAGCAGCTATGGCCACCCGATCCTTGCACCCGCAGATGGCTTGGTGACTGTCACTGACACAATGGGCGGTTACGGGAAGACCATCATGATCGACCATGGGAGTGGCATCAGCACCCGGTATGGTCACCTTTCCGGCTATGCGGTGACTGCAGGACAGAGAGTGCAGCGGGGCGATGTGATCGGTTATGTTGGCGAAAGCGGCCGTTCGACGGGTCCCCACCTTCACTACGAAGTTCGCATCAACGACACCCCAGTCAATCCTTACAAATACCTGCGGATGACCGTCGCACACAGCGGTGGATTCGCAGCGGGTAGCTAGTCGAGCGTTAACTCCTACCAAACTTAGTCCTAATCAAATGACCCTCAGGTTGGGTTAGCTGTTACCTGAGTAACGGTTTCTCGCCAACAAAGGTGGGGGATCATTGTGCTCGGGAAGCTAACATAGTACGAATCCCTCCGCGCGGCGTGGCAGGTCGTCGTGTTGTCGAAGGACAATCGCATGGAGAATCCCGACATCAAACAATTCGGCCGTTACGAGATCCTTGCCGAACTGGGCCGCGGAGCCATGGGGATTGTCTATAAGGCACGCGATCCCCAGATCGACCGGCTTGTGGCCGTAAAAACGGTCTCTCTGTGGGGACAGGAACCGGATGAAGAGAAGGAATTTCGGCTCAGGTTCATGAACGAAGCACAGGCGGCTGGCCGGCTGCATCATTCAGGAATCGTTGGTGTTTTCGATGTCGGCGAAAGTCCGGAGAATCGCGACCCCTACATCGTCCTGGAATATGTTCACGGCGAGACTCTGAACCGAGTTCTGGCGCGAGAGAAGAAGATTCCGCTGGAACGGGCGCTAAAACTTGCAGAAGAAATCGCCGACGCTCTTGACTACGCCCACGCCCAGGGTGTGGTCCACCGCGACATTAAGCCGGGAAATATCCTGATCACCCAGGATGGGCGGGCCAAGATCGCGGATTTCGGCATCGCAAAGCTGAACCTGGCTCATTTCACACTGCCCGGGCGCGTCCTGGGTACTCCCGCTTACATGGCGCCAGAGCAGCTGAGTGGGGAGGGGGTCGATGGGCGCTCCGACCTGTTTTCCCTGGGTGTGATTCTCTACGCGATGGTGACCGGGCATTCTCCGTTTCCAGGCGACAGCGCCACCACAGTCTGCTTCAAAGTGGCGAACAGGGAGCCAATCGCCGCCAGCGCTCTCGATATGACCCTTCCTCCGCAAATTGATGCGGTGATCTCAAGGGCCATGGCGAAAGATCCCAATGAGCGCTATCAGCGCGGGTCTGATCTCGCCGATGACTTGCGAATTCTGCGGCAGAGCAAGCCGGGCTCGACGACAACAAGAAAAGTCGTAGCTACTGGGACACAGTCGTCTGGAACACGCCGCACCACGGGTATGCCTGTGGCTAACGTAGCTGCCGCGAGACAATTTCTGCAGCATTTCATTTCGAAGGCGCGGGTCCGCGACCTGGTTCTAGGGGCTGCAACAATCGTTATGCTGGTGATCGTTGCGGCTCAGATGAATCTTTTGGTTCCCAAGCTCGGATCGAATGCGTCGACGGTGACAATGAGCAATGCGGCTGGTGAATCGCCAGCAGATCCCAGAGTAGTTCAAAGTGTCCCGGAAAATGCTCAGCCGGTAGTTGCGGTTCCTACAAACACGAAGAAGGTCTCCACGAAAGAGTCGCGATCAACAGGCAAGCAAATCGTGATTCCGTCATCGACACTTGATCTTGCCGTGCAGCATCAATTCAAGGACGCCACTCTCTACGTTTGGGTGGACGACAAACTGGCACTCACAGTTCCGCTTCACGGCGCACCGCAAAAGAAGTTGGTAGTTTTCAACGGAGTCCGGGGAGTGCTCTCCGAGACTCTGAAAGTCCCGGCCGGAAAGCGCCTTTTACGATTTCGAGTCCTCTCGACAGACAAAACAGTGGATCTCTCCAAAACACTTTCAGCAGAATTTGTAGGCGGAGATACGAAATCACTGCAGGTCTCATTTGAAAAACGCAACTCCGCAATGCGGCTGAACTGGGAGTAGTTGCGGCCGCCCCGCCTCGAACCTACTGTCGTAGGCCCATCCAGTTTTCCGAAACAACCAGAGAATTTCCTGGATTCTGCGGATCGTACTTTACCGACGTATGCAGGCCGAGACGACAGGAATGCAGATTGATCCAGTGGCGGAGGTACGTCACGTCCTGGGAGCACTCATAGGACACGCCGGCGACATCATATTTGTAGATGAGCATTACGGCAGCATGATGGTTTTCAGCGGGCGCCAACTCTTGAACGTCGATGACGGTCCCGTCGGTGATTCGTCCCGTACCTTCCAGCCAAGCGCGACGTTGGCGTTCGAGTTCTTCCGGCGTTTTCGGCTTGCGGCGTAAGAATACGTAGGCGCCCAGAAGGGCTACGCTGCCGGTTGCAACCAATCCATAAAGTCGAAGCGAATCCATACCCAAGGAGTGTCGAAGTCGGCGCAGGGCCGCCGACTTCACTATTCAGCATAAGCATAAAGGTGGCGGTGTGGAAGTAGTCCAGAGGTTACCGAGGTGCCGGGTTCTGTGCAAAACGCTGTGACCGATAAGGATTGTTTTAGAATCAGCGTCGAATTTTCTGTCGGACTTGTTCTTTCACTGCAGAAATACGAAGAGGCTCGGAGGCAACCTTGTCATTGGGGAAAAGAGTAGCCATTGTAGTAAGCATCGTCACGTTCGTGTTGATGGGCACTTCAGCAGGAACCGGAAACAAAAAAGCGGATCATGACTGGGCGATTTACGGCGGCACTTCGAATAACAACCGCTACTCTCCACTCACCCAGATCAATCGCAAGAATGTGAAAAACCTCCACATTGCGTGGACGTTCGATACCGAGGAGTCGGGAGGTTTGCAGACCCATCCCCTCGAAGTGAATGGAGTGCTCTACGGGCTAACGCCGTCCCAGAAGGTTTTCGCGCTGGACGCAGCGACCGGAAAGCTGCTCTGGAAGTTTGATTCTGGCATTAGAGGGACGCAACCCAATCGCGGTCTCGCTTACTGGTCTGACGGGAAAGAGAGCCGGATCATCGTCGGCGTTATGAACTACGTATATGCGCTCGACAGCGTAACCGGGAAGCCGATTGCCACGTTCGGCAAGGACGGAAGGATTGACCTGCGGGAGGACCTCGGACGTGACCCAGAACAACAGGCCATTTATCTCACCTCTCCCGCAGTGATCTACAAGGACCTGATGATCGTTGGCGGACGCGAATCAGAGACACTTCCCGCTTCCCCGGGGGATGTGCGCGCTTATGAAGTACGCACGGGCAAGCTGCGCTGGTCATTTCACACGATTCCGCATCCCGGCGAGTTTGGTTACGATACCTGGCCCAAAGACGCGTGGAAGACGAGCGGGGCCGCCAACAACTGGACGGGCATGACTCTCGATACGCAACAGGGCGTCGTGTATGTTCCAACGGGTTCCTCCGCGTTCGATTTCTATGGCGGAGACCGCACCGGGGATAATCTCTTTGCAAACAGCCTCATTGCCCTCAATGCCGAAACGGGGCAACGCATCTGGCATTTCCAGGCTGTGCATCACGATGTGTGGGATCGTGACTTCCCTACGCCCCCCGTTCTTCTGACTATAAAGCACGATGGAAAAGATGTGGTTGCAGTCGCGCAGGCTTCGAAGCAGGGATTTGTGTATCTCTTTGATCGCGCCACGGGTCAGCCGCTGTTTCCACTGGACTGTCGGGACTATCCTGCCAGCGATGTACCTGGAGAAATCACTACCCGCCAGCAATGCCTACCAACCAAGCCGGCACCTTTTGCGCGGCAGTTCCTGACAGAGGACATGCTCACGCCCCGCCCCGAGACGCATCAGTGGGCCCTGGATCGGTTTCGGACGTTCCGTAGCGAAGGCCAGTTCGTCCCATTTGGAACTAGCCGAGAAACGGTTGTCTTTCCCGGTTTCGATGGCGCCGCAGAGTGGGGCGGACAGGCGCTTGATCCCGAGACTGGGATCTTCTACGTGAACTCGAATGATCTGGCCTGGACGGGGCGTTTGGCGGAAACGACTCCTGCGGAAATGGCGCAGAACAGTCCTAAAGGAATTTACACAAGCCAATGTTCGGTCTGTCATGGCGACAACATGGCGGGATCGCCGCCCGCAATTCCGTCGCTGATCGAACTCAATCAGCGGATGTCCTCGAAGCAAGTCGCAGCAATCGTCCGAAGCGGCAAAGGACGTATGCCTGGCTTCTCCAACTTTAATGAAGATCAGATGTCGCTGCTGCTTTCGTATGTAATGAACGGCGGCAGCACGATTCAGGGTGAGACCAAAGAGTTGACCGCCTCAGGTGCATCTCTCCCTGTCATGGGGTATCACTTCACCGGATACATGCGCTTTCTTGATCCAGACGGATATCCGGCCGTCGCTCCACCCTGGGGGACTCTCAACGCAATCAATCTCAATACGGGCGAATACGTCTGGAAGATCCCGTTTGGCGAATATCCGGAATTGGCTGTCAAAGGACTGATGAACACGGGCACGGAAAATTACGGAGGTCCGCTCGTAACCGCAGGCGGACTGCTATTCATCGGAGCAACGAACTTCGACAAGAAGTTTCATGTGTTCGACAAGGCGAACGGAACGCTCCTTTGGGAAACAACCCTGCCCTATGCTGGCAATGCAACGCCAATCACCTATCAGTTCAAGGGCCGTCAGTATGTAGTAATCGCCGCTGGTGGTGGGAAAGACCCGAAGTCAAAATCCGGAGGAGTGTACGTTGCGTTCACCATGAAGTAGCCTACTTGGACTGGCTGCAGACATCCTTGGAGACCAACTCTGCAAAATTGCCCTCATGTTCCTTACCGAACTGATCGTCGCGATTGGCTTTCTTGCTGACTACGTAGCGCCCGCTATGGTCACGCGTGTAGTACCACACAGTGGAGGGGGCGGCAACGCCATTGGAGCAGTTGAATTTGACCCTCGCGCGCATCTCCACAAAAGGACCGCCCTGCAGGTCTGCGGGTTCCTTGTACTCAACACGTACAAGCGCTGACCGCTGATTATTCTTGAGGACTTTGACGGCGCTGACCGAGACTTTGTCGCCCGCTTCGGTCTGACCAATCGAGCGCCATTCTCCGGCGGCTAACACAAAGCTGACGATGACTACGGGAGCGAGAGCTACGGCGAATAGTATGAGGAGGGCCTTTTTCAATGCAAATTTCCCAAGCACCAATTTGCAGGACATACTTTGGGCCATAGGCGCGATTCTGTCAATCGGGTTCTGGCCCCGCTGGGTAGCTATCGTGCTATTGTGGAGGCGTCAAAGTTGCTGAAGAGCACCTTGGGCCGGGTGGGCAATATTGGAACTCCTTCATTCCACAACACTTAACTCGCCAATTGGGCCACTTTTCCTGGCTGCCTCTCCCAAAGGATTGGTCGCTCTGGAGTTTGACGCACGGCTCCCTGGCCAACAAACCATCCGTCCGAACCCCCGAGACCTGCGGGCAGAGCGCAACTCGATACGGTTTGAGGAGTCCAGTGAACGATTATCAGGGTACATCCGAGAGTTGGAGGAGTACTTCGCCGGCACGCGGCGTGAGTTTACGTTTCCGCTCGACCTGCGCGGTACCGATTTTCAACTGGCATGCTGGAATGCCTTGCTGAAAATCCCTTACGGCGAAACACGTTCCTATGCCGATATCGCCCGCGCGGTCGGCCGCCCTCAGGGTTTTCGCGCAGTGGGTATGGCCAATAATCGGAATCCAATCGCGATTGTTGTCCCGTGCCATCGGGTGATCGCGTCCGACGGAACCTTATGCGGCTATGGCGGCGGCCTCGATTTGAAGCGTAGGCTGCTGGAACTGGAAGGCGCCCTGAGCGGTATGCTCGCCGCGTGAAATTGTTGATTCTTGAATTCTGATTGGCGATGAACTCCAATCTGCAATAGATTTTCAATCAGCAATCAGAAGTCAACAATTCATCCCGACCCTTGACCATCAACGGCAAGAATTCCTCTCTCCGCAAAGCTGGCCTGTTCTATCTCGTGTTCGTGATGTTCTCCTACACAACCGGAGGCCCGTTCGGCCTGGAGGACATGGTCACGACTTCAGGGCCGGGCATCACGCTGCTCTATCTGCTGATCCTTCCCTTCTTCTGGTGCATTCCGGTCTCCCTGGTCTCGGCGGAACTCACAACGGCGATGCCCGTTGAGGGTGGCTTTTATCGATGGACGCGCGCGGCGTTTGGCGACTTCTGGGGGTTTCTTGCGGGCTGGTGGAACTGGTCTGCGTCGTTCTTGCTCGGCGGTGCCTATGCCGTACTATTCGCCGACTACTTCTCCTATTACATGCCGCAGATGACTTGGTGGCAGCACTACCTTCTCTCGCTGACGCTGATCGCGTTGCTGACGTGGATCAACGTTCGGGGCATCCAGATGGTAGGCCAGGTCGCCACGGTGCTGGAAATTTTCATCTTTCTTCCCGTAATTACGATGATCGTGTTGGCTCTGACCCGTTGGCACTTCAATCCCTTCCATCCGTGGACGGTGCCGCATCAGGCTACGTTCAAGATCTTCGGTGTGGGCTTGGCTCTCGGGCTTTGGCTGTACTCAGGCTACGAACAACTTTCGACGGTTGCCGAGGAAGTTGAGAATCCACAGAAGGCGTATCCCCGCGCCCTCGCCGTGGTTGTGCCGCTCTCGATCGCAGCGTATTTTCTTCCGGCGATTGCTGGCCTGGGTTCCGCCGGCCACTGGGAGCAGTGGCATACCGGGTTTTTCTCGGATGCGGCGCGGATCATCGGCGGCTCTTGGCTTGGCACCTGGATGGCTCTTGCGGCAATGATCGGCAGCGTAGCACTGCTAAATAGCACGATCCTTACCACGACCAGGATGCCGTTCGCGATGGCGGAAGATGGGTATCTGCCTGATGTATTGACGCGACGGCATCCTCGCTACGCGACTCCGTGGCTGGCGATTACCGTCTCAGCTGTGATTTACGCGATGCTGGCGTGGAAGAGCCTCGGACAGTTGATCTCCGTGTATATCTGGCTACGCTCCGCCACCACAGTCCTGACGGTGCTTTCGGTGTGGAAGTTGCGAAGGAGTCGGCCTGACTTGCCGAGGTCCTTCCTCGTTCCGGGCGGAAAGGTGGGATTGGTCTACGTGGTGGGTGCGCCGGCTTTAATGGCGATCGTGGCGCTACTCGGTGGTGATCGCTTCGCGACCATCGGAGGAGCCATCGCGTTGCTTTTGGGGCCTGCGATTTATTTGTTCCTGAAACGCAGACCCGCCGACGACCGCGGAGAGTCCTGAGCTAACGCGCACAACCAGGCGGGCCTTCTCAGAAGTTAATTTTGCGAGAGGTCTGGATTTTCGTGTCTCCAACTGCCTTAGAATTTCTTTGCACTGGGCCAGGTGTTCAACTCACCCAATCCAGAACCTTGTACCACGCGCCTGCGAGGGGGAGAAACCACGGCTTTCCGTTATAGAGTCCCAACGGGGCGCCTGGAAACGGGATTCCCACAAACGGATTCTCCGGCTGATCCCCTGCCATCAGTTCGGCGATCTTCTGCCCCTGGAAGGTCGCCATGGCTACTCCGTGCCCCGCGTAGCCCACCGCGTAATACATGCCGCCCATTTGTCCGGCGTGCGGCATGATGTCAAAGGCAAAGTCCAGCGTGCCGCCCCAAACATATTCGACGCGTGCGTCTCGAAGCTGCTGATACACGCCAATCATGCCGCGCCGAAGAATGTCTGCGCTGCGTCGAATCGTCTGATCATTTTCTGGGAAGAACGCGGCGCGGCCGCCAAACAGCATGCGCCCATCTGGAGTGAGGCGGAAATAGTAGAGATAGTTCTTGGAGTCGTAGATCATCCGATTGCGTGGGCTCAATTCGTAGGCTAACGCCTTCGGCAAGATTTCCGTTGTGATGATGAATGATCCGATGGGAATAATTTTCTTCTTCAGTTCGGGAGTGGCATCACTTGTGTACCCGCTGGTCCCAACTAAGACTTCGTGCGCCCAGAGTTGGCCGCGAGAGGTGGAGATCCTCCATCCCATTTCGCCGTTTCGCGAGTCGCGTTGAATCATGTTCACGCGACTATGTTCGAGGATTTCCGCCCCGGCTTTCAGGGCAGCTTTCGCAAGGCCCGCAACGTAGCGCGCGGGATTGCAGCCGGCGCTGGCCTCGTCCACCATGCCGCCGAAATAAATGGGCGAACCGATCTCCGCATTCAGATCGGCTCGCGGAACCACGCGCAGCTTGTGATTGAATTCAACTTCTATGATCTCGGCCTGGCGCTCGTAGTCGTCGAAGTGCTTCTGCTTGCAGGCAACCTCGAGATGGCCGCAGCGTGAAAAATCACAGTCGATCCCTTCATCGCGCACGATTTGCTCAACGCAATCGATGGAAACCAGCGAGGCGGCATACATGCGGCGAGTCAACTCCAGGCCATACCTGGCCTTGAGTTGCTGGACTCCGAGCTTCATCCCAGTTAGAACCATTCCGCCATTGCGGGAACTGGCGCCCCAGCCAATCGTCTCGGCTTCGAGCACCGCCGTCTTTGCGCCTCGCTTTGCCAGCGTCCGAGCGGCGGAGAGCCCGGTGAATCCTGCCCCAATGACCGCCACATCGACAACTTCGGGAAGTGGGCGGGATGGATCCGTGGATGGCAAGTCAGTAGTGGTGAGCCAGTAGTTATGTTCTTGCAAAAGCATTTTGAAATTCGAAATCCAGCGCGTTTTCTGAAGCCAATGCGTGCGACCGAGCATTCTAGCGTAGCCATCGCACGGAAGGACATGTACCAATGCGCGGCTTTTCTCCGCGGCTCGGACCACCTCGGTAATCTTGTTGTGGTTACGGCCTCCACCTAGTCTGAAGGGGCATGGCCTTGCGCTGCTTCCTTTTCTCCTCCGACGAGGGGACGTCGGATGTGATTCGCCCGGTAATTACTGCTCTTGGCGTCGAGGGAGAGTCCTGCTCGGAAGCGTCGACTGCAGCGCAGAGAATTGCGAATGAGCTGTTTCAGATCGTAATCGTCGACTGGGATCAGCAGCCTGACGCGAACATGTTGCTGAGCACTGCCCGCGAACGCAAGGCGTCGGAGCGACCCCTGACGCTGGCCATCGTGAGTGATGACGCTAGTGTTCCGACGGCGTTGCAGGCGGGGGCGAACTCGATCTTACGGAAACCGTTGCTCCTGAATCAGGTGACGGACACGCTGACGACCGCGCGCGATTTGCTACGCTCTCGCCAGCCATCCGCGGCTCCAGTTGCTGGGCCTTCTCCTTCCGAATTGCCTCAGAGTGTAGAGGCTAAAGAAAAGACTTTACGTGCGGGAGAATTTCTGCAGTCTCCGCCAGTGACTCCTGGCGGGCAGTTCGAGACCGACTCGGATGTACCGGCGCCCGCAGCACAGTCAGTTCCGACAGAAGTGGACCCCCTCAAGGATCTGGAACCGGTTGCGGCCGCTATGGCCGAGGAAACTCCAGTCCAGGCTCCTCCAGTCCTGTCCCCGGATGAGCCGCGAGGATTGGAATGGTATTTGAAGGCACGCGGAGTTACACGCTCTACGGGTGGTGGAGCGCCACCGCCGCCTCCCCTTCAGGAATCGAAGCCTGAATTGCAGGGCTACGATCAGGCGCACTCGCCATCGAGACAGGTTGAGCCTGACAATGCGGCACGGCCAGAGCAGGCTGAGCGGAGCGCACACGAGCGAAAACGAGAAGCTGAGCTCTTCGCCTACATCGACGGCGAGAACGCAAGTTCCGGGCAACGATCAGGATTCAGGCTTGGCAAGAGTGCAATTGTGGCTGCTCTGCTGCTGGCAGGCTGCGCGATCGCCGCTGCACCACAGGCTCCCTGGCATCCCAAGTTGCAGGCGCTGTGGTCGCGTGGTCATCATGCCGCGCATGCCTGGCTGAACCCGCAGCCCGTAACTGTGGCAGTTGCTCCGCCAGCGCATGAGGACTTCGGCCGGCCAGGCGACGAATACAAGCTTCCAGTTGCTGAAAACATCCCCGACGCAACGACCGATCCCTCACAAGTCCAGGTTGTACCGGTCGTTGACCCTACAGCGAAGAAACCGAATCCAGACCCGGCGGTTACCGATCCGACCGTGGTACCGGCGGACACCACTTCTGTGCCTCCGATCGACGGGACGCAACCATCGACGAAGGCTCCTGAGCCTCAGCCAGGACAGAGCGCTCCGGACGGGTCACCGCAGGCAGTCGGGCCTTCCGCGCCAAGACCCTCTTCCCCGGCGCCTTCTGCAGTTGCGTCTCCTATCAATCCGCAACCGCACACGGAGGTAGCTACAGCAACTCCTCCGCCGACAACAACGCCTGCTACTCCTGTTCGGCACCAGCCGACTGAATACGCTCCGATCCCAACCAAGGTGCCGTCGAGCCTGCAATCTCAAATGGTGTCCATGACACCGGAAGCGAGCGGCAACAAGCCGGCAGAGGCCGCCTTGCCAGCAATTGAACCGGTCGACGTTCCCGAACTGACTGAGCGGGCCCTCCTGCTTGAGCAGCCTTCAATCGGTTACCCCGCCACCGCTCGAGGGCAGCGCGGCACGGTAATCCTCCACGTACTAGTCGGGCGAGACGGCACGGTCCAGGACGCAAAGTTCCTGCAAGGCTCTCTGGCTTTTGCACGAGTTGCGATCGACGGCGTGAAGCAATGGAAATTCAAGCCGTACACGATGAACGGACGCCCAGTTTCGGTGCAGACCCTTCTGACGCTTAAGTTCCAGCCCGGTCAATAGAAACAGACTGTTTGTTATGACAGGCCCAGAGCACCTCCGGCAGCCTGGTTGGTCGTTACCGAAGAGCGACCAGAACGTGGCAGCCACGAAGTAGCGGATTGCATCTAGGGATATAATAGGAACAGCTTTGCGGGAAATTAGTTCCTTCCGGAAGAAGATCACACACAGATGTCAATGAAAATTAAAGCAGCGATTCTCGTCACCTCTTTTGCCGTATTGCTGTTCGTAGTTGTCGGTTCGATGGGAGGCGTGCATGCCTCTTCGAACGATGGCTCTTACCGCCAACTTCAGGTCTACAGTGAAGTGCTCTCGCGCGTGCGCAGCGAGTACGTTGAAGAGCCGAACATTCCCAAGGTGACCGACGGCGCATTGCACGGATTGTTGGAATCACTCGATTCCAATTCCAGCTATCTTTCCGCCGAAGCCTACAAAGCGTTCAAGGCTCACAAGGCCGACGCCAAGGGCGACATCGGCGCGGTGGTTTCGAAACGATTCGGCTATGCCGCGGTAGTCGCGGTTCTCCCGGGCTCTCCCGCTGAGAAAGCCGGTATTGAGGCCACCGATATTTTTGAGTCCATCGAAGGGCAAAGCACACGCGAGATGTCGCTTCCCGAGATTCGCAACCTGATCAGCGGGGCTCCGGGATCGAACCTAAACGTACAGGTGGTCCGCGCGCGCAAGGCTGAGCCTCAGAAGATCGTCATCACGCGTGACATTGTCAGTGTGCCTCCGGTCACGGAGAAATTGATGGACGATGGCATCGGCTACGTGAAGGTCGAGGCGCTGACGAAGGGGAAGGCTCAGGAAATCGCGGCGAAGGTCAAGTCGCTGGAGAAATCCGGTGCCAAGAAGATCCTTCTCGATCTTCGTTACTGTGCTGAAGGGGAAGAGAGTGAGGGAGTTGCAGCCGCGAACCTGTTCCTGAACCATGGCACGATCACGTATCTCCAGGGGCAGAAGTTTCCGCGCGAGGCATTCAACGCCGACCCAGCGAAGGCGATTACCACATTGCCGGTTGCCATTTTGGTGAACCGAGGGACATCGGGCGCATCCGAGATCGTGGCGGCCGCGGTCCTGGAGAATGCTCGCGGCGACGTTGTCGGCGATAAGACGTTCGGGGACGGTTCGGTGCAGAAAACGCTCGAACTGCCCGACGGCGGAGCATTGATCCTTTCCGTCGCGAAGTATTACTCGCCCAGCGGCAAAGCCATCCAGGACGCTGCGATCACTCCCAACGTCGTAGTTGCGGACGCGATCGACGACGGCATCAGTCCGGACGACGATGGAGCCACAACTCCTGCTGACGATGAAAATAAGCCGAAGAACACGGTCGACGATCAGCTGAACAAGGCTGTGGAAGTACTGAAGAGTCACGCAAGCTAACAATCGAAAGATCTAGCACAATGCGCCACCCGTTGGTGGCGCTTTTCTTTTGAACGCAAGTTCATTCTGATATTGTGGCGGGTGTCCGCCCTGCTCTCGCTCTGAGGTCGGCCCTGTAGCATGCAGACAACAGGACAAACACCAGGTTCACTCCTTTCCCTCCTTCTGGTTTCCATATTCGCTGTATTCGTCGTGTATCGCCTCTTTCATCGAGTCCGGGCCGACGGAGTCAAACCCGGTCGTTTGGAAATCGATATTCATGACCTTGGAGGGTTTAATTACCGGCAGTTGATCCTGATCAGCGCGCTCAGCCTATTTGTCGAGATGCTGATGATCCGCTGGGTGTCCTCTGAAATCCGCATCTTCGCCTATTTTAAGAATTTCGTCCTGGTGGCATGCTTCCTGGGGTTCGGGCTTGGCTGCTATCTGTGCCGCCGCCGCGTTCAAATCATGGCGACGATCACTGCGCTTCTGTTTTTGACCTTGATTCTTAGAGCGCCTGTTCCGCCGCTGCGGCATTCCTTGTCGGCCCTTCCTGCGTTGCTTGGAGGAGCGGCCGAGGTTCACGTGTGGGGAGTACCGGCGCTGCCGACCAGTTGGGCCGGAATGCTTCTTGCGCTCGTGTTTGTTGTTCCTCTCTTTGCGTTGATTGCGACTGCGTTCATCCCGTTTGGTCAACTCGTGGGCTGGTATCTGGAAAACTCCCCCAAAGGAGTTGCCGCGTATAGCGTGAATGTCCTGGCCAGCCTCGCCGGGATCGTCGGATTCACGCTGCTCGCCTTCCTGAATCGCCCGCCCTGGGTCTGGTTTCTTGCAGCGGGCGTGCTCTCGGTTCTGACATTCTGGCGCAGCGCACGGGCCCGGATTGTTCTCTCCGCGGTATTCATCGCTTGCACGTTTCTACTGGCGATTCCGGAGGACTCGGGCTCCAAAACGTACTGGTCGCCCTATCAGAAATTGTCAGTGCAGCCGCTCTACAACAATAACGAAATTGCCGCTTACTTACTCAACACAAACGATTCCTGGTATCAGCAGATACTCAATCTCTCGTCGGGGTTCGCGCAGTCCCATCCGCAGTTCTTCCGTCACCGGCCGCTGGAATGGAATTCTTACAACATGCCGTATCGCTTCTACTCGAACCCGCCGTCGGTGCTCGTGCTGGGATCAGGGATGGGCAACGACGTTGCGGCCGCACTTCGGAACGGTGCTGGGCGCGTCGAGGCTGTAGAGATCGACCCTCTAATTCTCAAGCTGGGCCGGGGGCTACACTTCGAGCACCCATATCAAGACCCACGAGTTCACGTTACGGTGGATGACGCGCGCAGCTACATCGAGAACAGCAAGAAGCAATTTGACCTCGTCGTATTCTCTCTCCTCGATTCGCACACGACCACATCGCACTTTACCAACATCCGTATCGACAACTACGTCTATACGCGCGAGGCCCTGCAACGCGCGAAGCAGCGACTCAAGCCGGATGGTCTTTTCATCGTGAAATTCCAGGTCGAGAATCCCTGGATCGCCGGACGCCTCTTCCAATTGATGCATGACACCTTTGGCCAAGATCCCATACAGTTCCAGACGGATGTGGGAGGCTACGATAGCTCCGGGCGTTTCTTCGTCGGTGGTTCCCCCGAGCGCCTGGCTAAGGCAACCTTGGACCCGGAACTCGCCGGCTATCTGGCAACGCACGGGAATATGCCGATGCAAGCCGCACGCCTCACAACGGACGACTGGCCCTACTTCTACCAGCACGAGCCTGGGCTTCCTATCATCGTGATTCTTGTGTCGATTGCGGTACTGGTGGTCTTCGGATGGTTCCTTCGCCAGACCAGTGGCGAAGGCATACCCCTCGACTTTCACTTCCTGCTGTTGGGCGCCGGATTCATGCTGCTGGAAGCCCAGATCGTCAGCAAGATTGCCCTCCTGTTCGGCACCACATGGATCGTGAACGCAGTAGTAGTTTCCGGTTTACTGTGCCTGATTGTCGGCGCGAACCTTGTGTACGGAACCTTTCCTCGAATTCCGCCCGCGTTGGCGTATGCAGGACTTTTTGTTGCACTCGCGGTGATGTATTTCATTCCCATGCAGAAGCTGTTTTTCGACTCGTGGTCCGTGCGAGCGGTTGTGGCCATGTTTGCTCTGTGCACGCCGGTGTTTTTCGCCGGCATCATTTTCGTCTCCAGCTTTGCACGAGCGGGATTTCGTGGCAGCGCCTTGGGGTCCAATCTTTTCGGATCGTTGCTCGGCGGCCTGCTGGAATCCGCGTCGTTGTGGTTCGGCCTACGGTCGCTCACAATTCTCGCCGCGCTTCTCTATCTCGGCTCAGCAATCTTTCTGGCTACCGTGCGGAGTTCCACTGGCGATTCGTCAGTTTCAGAACCAGCTCTGCAAGGACAAAACTGACGTCATCTCTGCAGGCTCAGCAGGCTGCAGACAAGTGCTATCCTGACCTCATCGGGACATGAAAGTACTCTACGAGAATCTGCCAGAGGTAGAAATTGGCGGGCGCAGGCTCGTGGGGAGAGTACTGTTCGGGCTGCTTCTCCTGATTGCGATTCTGGTCGGAGCGACTTCAGGACTGCTGCTTGTCTACACGACCGACCTGCCACAAGTGGACGCGCTTGAGGCTTACCGGCCCAGCTCGATTACGGAACTCTATGACGATCATGGCCGCGTGATCGGATCGTTTGCTCTCCAGCGTCGCGTCGTCGCAGGTTACGACGATTTTCCGCCGGTTCTCCGCGATGCTCTGGTGTCCATCGAAGATAAAGACTTTTACCGCCATTCCGGGATCAATTTCTGGCGCATCGTCGGAGCCGCCTATCGCGACATCGAGTCCGGAGGCAAAGTGCAGGGCGCTTCGACGCTGACGATGCAGTTGGCTCGCAATCTTTTCCTTTCCCCAGATCGCCGTTGGCAACGCAAGGTGCAGGAGGCGATGCTGGCCATTCAGATCGAGCGCCGCTTTACCAAGCCGCAGATCTTTACGCTCTACGCAAACCAGATTGCCCTTGGCCACGGCGTTTTCGGATTCGAAGCTGCATCGGAGTTTTACTTCAGCAAGCCAGCGAAGCAACTCTCTCTGACTGAAGCAACGCTGTTGGCGGGAGTGCCGAAGGGGCCGTCCTACTATTCGCCCATTAACCATCCTGATCGCGCGCTGAAGCGTCGCAATCTCGTTATCAATGCCATGCTTGAGGATGGGAAGATCACTACCGCACAGGCTGATGCCGCACGATCGACGCCTTTAGTCTTGCACTTGGCTCACGGTCCCAATTCCCTGGCTCCGTACTTTGTGGAGGAAATCCGGCGATATCTTGAAAACAAGTATGGAACCGATCAGGTTCATGAAGGTGGCCTGAAGGTTTACACATCTCTCGACGTGGATCTTCAGAAAGCTGCGAATCAGGCCGTCCTCGAGGGTCTTGCGGCCTATGAGCGACGGCACGGCTGGAAAGGCCATCTGGAAAACGTCGTTGCCGAAGGAATAGACCTCGAGAAGTATTCGCACTCCGACTGGGACGACGAACTCGAAGTCAACGGGTATGTGCACGCGTTGGTGACATCCTCCGGGACAGGGATCGCAACGCTGAAAATAGGACGCTATACCGCCGCGCTCGGCCAAGCGGATGTGGCCTGGACCCAAGGCAAAATCGCCAACATTCTCAAATCCGGCGATGTTTGCTACGTGAAAATTGTCTCGCTGGGTGCGAACGGCGCAGCGCGCGTAAGTCTTGAGCAGGACTCCGGTGCCCAAGGTGCGCTGCTGGCCATCGATAACGCGAGCGGGGGAATCAAAGCGATGGTCGGCGGCCGAGACTTCAACGAGTCGAAGTTCAATCGCGCCACGCAAGCCTTCCGGCAGGTGGGATCGTCATTCAAACCGTATGTCTACACGACCGTCATCGATGGCGGCGCGAGCCCCGACGATACGATTCTCGATGAGCCCGTCAGCTTTGAGACGGCGTCGGGCGCCTATACTCCACATAACTACGATGAGAAATTTGAGGGCATCATCACGCTGCGTCGAGCGTTAGCGCAATCTCGCAACATACCTGCCCTCAAACTGGCAAGTAAGGTCGGCATCAAGAGCGTGATCGACTATGCGGGACGGTTTGGCATTACAGCCAAGTTGCCGCCTTACCTTCCCGTCGCATTGGGGTCTGCGGAGATCACTCTGCTCGAGCAGACATCCGCGTACAGCGTGTTTCCCAACGATGGCGTGCGCGTGAGTCCGCGGTACATCACTCGAGTCACAGACTACGAAGGCCGCGTGCTCGAAGAAGACTTCCCCGACGTGAAGGATGTCATCAGCGAGCGTACAGCGCGCATCATGACTTCTATGCTGCGCGAAGTTGTGCTGCACGGAACGGGCATTGCGGCAACCAAGCTGCCATTTCCGGTGGGAGGGAAGACTGGCACCACGAACGACTTTACTGATGCCTGGTTCGTAGGATTTACGCCAACCATGAGCTGCGGCGTTTGGGTGGGCTACGATGAAAAGAAGTCGCTCGGCGCGAAAGAAACAGGCGCCCACGCTGCCCTGCCCATCTGGATGAATTTCATGAGCGCAGCTATGGCTGGCAAGGAAGTCATAGACTTTTCGCCCTCTCCTATCGCACTTCACGCGGCACAGAAAGTGGACACGCCCGACACCGCACCGTCCACAGAAGAAGCGCACTAGAGGCTGCTGTGCCAGTTTCAATAACAAAACCTGATAGCAACGATAAATAGTTTCGATTTCCGCGAGGAAATCGCCGACGTTACAGTGAAACATCGTCGATGCAAGCTGTTGACGATTTCGCGATCGGGAGAATCTTCTTCGTGTCCATGCGACAAAGGCTTACGGGTGGGTTGCTGTCAGCACTCTTGCTTCTTCTTTTTGTTCCCAGGGTCGGGGCGCAATCCAGCGCAGTGTCGCCGAGTCCCTCGACGGACTCCAATGCCCGCCTGGCAAAGCTGGAACAACAGGCTGCTGACGCAAAAAGTTCGGCGGACAATGCCTGGATGCTGACCAGCGCGGCTCTGGTGCTTATGATGACGGGTCCTGGCCTCGCATTGTTTTACAGCGGACTCGTTCGTAAGAAAAACGTCCTGGGCACGATGATGCAGAGCTTTGCTCTCATGGCGATTATCACCGTGCTGTGGGGCCTGTGTAGTTACAGCCTGTCGTTTGGATCGGGTAACAGCTTTGTTGGGGGATTTCAGAATCTGTTCCTGCGGGGTGTGGGGGCTGCGCCAGATGCCGACTATGCCCCCACAATTCCGGCCCAAACCTTCATGGTGTACCAGTTGATGTTTGCCATCATCACGCCGGGGCTGATCGCAGGAGCTTTTGCCGAACGCATGAAATTCAGCGCCATGATCGTTTTCATGGTCCTGTGGTCCTTGATTGTGTACAACCCGATGGCGCACATGGTGTGGGGCAAGGGCGGATTGCTGAATGCAGCGCTCGGCGGGCGTTTCCCAACTCTCGACTTCGCTGGGGGAACAGTCGTCCACGTGACCTCAGGCGTGTCCGCGCTCGTTTGCGCGTTATATCTCGGCAAGCGCGTTGGGTATCCCCACCAGTCGATGCCTCCACACAGTGTGGTTCTCAGTTTCATCGGAGCGTGCCTGCTCTGGGTGGGATGGTTTGGCTTTAATGCCGGTAGCGCGTTGGGAGCGGGAAGTTTGGCGACCAGCGCATTTGTGGCAACCCATTTCGCAGCCGCTTCAGCCGCAGTCGGATGGGCTGCGGCAGAATGGTTCCGCAACGGCAAACCCAGCGTATTGGGAGGAATTTCAGGAGCCGTCGCTGGACTGGTTGCCATCACTCCGGCGGCTGGATTTGTAAAACCCATGCCGGCCCTGGTGATCGGGCTAATTGCCGGCGTCTTCTGTTACTGGATGGTAGCGAAGGTTAAAGCGAAGTTCGGTTATGACGACTCGCTCGACGCGTTCGGTGTCCACGGCGCAGGCGGAACTCTTGGAGCATTGCTGACCGGGATTTTCGCGGCCAGCACGGTCAACCCGATTTTCAAGGATGCCCAAGGAAATGTACTTGCCTCCGGATTGCTGGAAGGAAATGCTCCTCAATTATTGAACCAGCTCGTGGGTGTTGGCATCGCTTGGGCGCTTGCGATCGTCGGGACATTAGCGATCCTGAAGCTGGTGGATGTCACTATCGGCTTGCGGATTTCGGAAGAGGAAGAAGTGCAGGGACTGGATCTCTCCCAACACGGCGAAGAGGGGTACTATTGGGAAACGTCAACCTAGCCAGCGGGAAGTAATATGGTTTCTCGCAGCGATGGCGACGAGAACAATGTAGAACAGGACTTGCAAACATCATGACGAAGCTCGAGGCGGTCATTCAGAACTCCAGGTTGGAAGCAGTGAAAACGGCACTGCAGGAAATCGGCGTCGAAGGCATGACCGTGCTGGAAGTGCGCGGCCACGGACGACAGAAAGGGCATACCGAGGTCTATCGGGGTCGTGAGTACAGTGTGGATCTGATTCCGAAAACTAAGCTGGAGATGGTCTTGGCTGACGCCCTGGTAGACAAGGCAGTGCAGGCAATTCTGGGAGCGGCACGCACAGGCAAGATCGGCGATGGCAAGATCTTCCTGTCGCGAGTCGATGAGGCAATCCGCATTCGCAATGACGAACGAGGTGAAGGCGCTCTTTAGCGCGGTGTCCTCATTGTTGACACCGCGATTCCAGCCGGGATGCGTTTGAACGCAACGGCGATGGCGGCCTTCTCGGCGGCAGGCGCTGCGGACGAATCGAGTTCATGATGGCAGCGTCACCATTAATCGGCGAACTGCGGGGTTCTCTCAGCGACGAATCGGCGCGCATTCAGCGCGAGTTTGATGTCACCGGCGACGGTCGCGCGTGCGTTACTCAGCGAACCCGGTTAGTCGAAGATATCTTGTCCCGCCTGTGGCGAGACATGGTTTCTTCGGATGAAGGCAGACCTCCGAACTTTTCTTTAGTGGCTACCGGTGGGTTTGGCCGAGGATGGCTCTTCCCTTACTCCGACATCGATATCCTGTTCCTGTTCGGCGACCGCGATGCCGAACAGTTCTATAAGGACGCCGTAAGGCGTCTCTCTCAGGAGCTTTGGGACCTGCGCCTCAAGCTCAGCCCCGCCTCTCGCACGCTGTCAGAATGCGAACGTTACGACGCCAACAATACCGAATTTACGATCTCCCTACTCGACTGCCGCTATCTTGCCGGCGACCGTGACCTATTCCGGAAACTTCATGACAAGCTCATCCCCAAGCTGGTGATGCGGGAATCGAAGGCACTGCTGCAGGGCCTTGCCGAGGTCACGCGTGAACGACATGCAAAGCATGGAATGACTCTTTATCATCTCGAACCGAATCTGAAGGAGGCGCCTGGCGGGCTGCGTGACGTCAACGTCGCGAATTGGCTGGCACTGATTTCGGCTATGGATAAGCTGCACGACTGGCCCGATTCAAGCTCGCTCCGCGCTCCCGTGCGCAGGCAACTGGAGGCCGCTCTCGACTTCCTGATGTCCGCGCGTTGTTTCCTTCACTTCCGCCATGGAAGGGATGACAACACGCTAAGTTGGGAGGCTCAGGACGCGGCGGCGGCAAGAAAGATCGGCGCGGCTGATCATGCGGGAGTCTCCCCCGCCGACTGGATGCGCATCTATTTTGGCCATGCGCGAGCAGTAGAGCGCACTGTGACTCAGCTTTTGCAGGAAATCCCCGAGGCATGGTCGGCCCTTTACCGACAGGTGCAGAGCTGGCGTTCGCGCCTCACGACTGCCGATTTTTCGGTCGTAGACGGGCTCATATTTTTGCAGCACCCTGCGGCATTACAAGATCCGGAAGTATTGCTTCGCCTGTTTCATTTCATGGCGCACCACGGTTTGAAGCTCAGCGCCACGACTGAATACCGGATTGAGCAGGCACTTCCCGCTCTTGCCGCCACCCCGCCAAAGGGAGCTGAGTTGTGGCTCTATTTACAGGAGACCCTGCTGCAGCCGCATGCGGCAGACGCCCTACGGGCGATGCACTCTCTGCGCCTCTTGACGCTGCTTCTCCCGGAACTGAATCTCATCGATTCGCTTGTGGTTCGTGACTTCTATCATCGCTTCACTGTCGATGAGCATTCTTTCCTCGCAATCGAAAGCCTGCATCGGCTCAAGCAGTCGCAGTCGGAATGGGAGAAGAGATATGCAGAGCTTCTCGGTGAATTGGAAAATCCCGAATTGCTCTATCTGGCGCTGTTACTCCATGACACGGGAAAAGGCATCCCTGGCAGCAACCACGTTGTGACCAGTCTCGACATCGCGAACCGTGCAATGGATCGGCTCGATGTCGATCCGAGCGAGCGCGCCGATGTGCTGTTTCTGATCGGCAGCCATCTTGAGATGTCAGCAGCCCTGCGCCGCGATATCTTCGATCCCGTGACTGTTGCCGCATTTGCCGAGAAGGTCGGAACTCCTGAGCGGCTCAAAATGTTGTGCCTGCTTACCTACGCTGATATCAAGGCGGTCAATCCCGAGGCCCTCACTCCGTGGAAAGCCGAGAACGTGTGGCAACTCTACATGGCCGCCGAAAACTATCTGAGCCGCAGCGCAGACCAGCGCGTGCATACCGATTTGAACGATGAAAAGCTCGTGCGGCTCCGCTCCCTGGCGCCAGTGACCGGCAACAAGTTCAAGGCCTTTCTGGAAGGATTCCCGCAACGATACCTGCTAATGCATACCGCCGAAGAAGTCATGCGGCACATGCAAATGGCGGACGAATTAGCAAACGAGCCCGTTCTAGTGGACCTCAAACGTGGTCGCCACTGGTACGATCTCACGCTTGTGACAAAAGATCGGCCGTTTCTGTTCGCTACGCTCTCGGGGATCCTGGCGGCGTGGGGAATGAACATCGTCAAGGCCAATGCATTTTCGAATGCTGCCGGAGTAGTCGTCGATACATTCCACTTCACCGACCGCTTCCGCACCCTTGAATTGAATCTCTCCGAGTGGGCCAGATTCAAGAATAGTATCGTCAGCGTGATGCTGGGCGAGGCCGACCTGGAGAAGATGCTTCGCGATCGCCAGCGTTCGGAGCGAACTGCGATCGCCAAGGTCAAGGTTGACACTAAGATTGAATTCGATGATTCGTCATCGGCAACAACAACGCTGGTTCAAGTCATTGCTCAGGATCGCCCGCGTCTATTGCACAGGATTGCCTCGAGATTGTCCGAGCAAAAGTGCAACATCGAAATTGCCCTGATCGATACCGAAGGGCAGATGGCTATTGATACGTTCTATCTGACGTCCGCGGGAAACAAGCTGAACGTCGAACACCAACGACACGTGGAGAAAGCAATTTCGGAAGAGCTGCGGCGGGAGTGATTTGTCATGAAAAAAGGCCCGACCAAAGTCGGGCCCTTGCTCCTATCTCGAAAACCTACTTCGTTGAAAACTTGAACACTGTCGTCTGGTGGAACTTCTCTCCCGCCTTCAAAATTGCGCTGGGAAAATCCGCATGATTGGGCGAATCCGGATAGTGCTGCGTCTCCAGGCAGAATCCGTAGCGCCGTTTATAGACGTGCCCTTCCTTGCCGGTTACCGAGCCATCGAGGAAATTTCCCGTATAAAACTGCACAGCCGGTTGTGTCGTTGAGACCTCCAGGACACGTCCCGTCGTGGGCTCGTACACGCGTGCTGCCAGACTCAATCCGGCACCCTTACGATTCAGGACGAAGTTGTGGTCGTAGCCATGGCCGAGGACCATCTGTTCGTACGTGTCTTCGATACGCGCGCCAATCTTCGTGGACGTCGTGAAGTCGAACGGTGTTCCCTTAACTGCCCGAAGTTCGCCGGTCGGAATCAGGTTCTTATCAACCGGAGTGAACTTATCGGCATTGATCATGATTTCGTGATCCAGAATGTCCGCGTTTCCTTCACCCTTCAGATTGAAATAACTGTGTTGGCTGACGTTGATCGGTGTGGCCTTGTCCGTCGTCGCCTCATAGTCAATCACGAGCTCATTAGACTCTTTCAGAACGTAAGTGACTTTGACCTTAAGATTGCCGGGGAATCCTTCCTCGCCGTCTTTGCTGAGATAACTAAAGGCGACTCCTGTTTTATCTTTCAAAGGCTCGCCATCCCAAACGACTTTATCGAACGTTTTGGTCAGACCGCCGTGCAGGGTATTCGGACCATCGTTTTTCGGGAGCGTATACGTCTTGCCATCTAGCGTGAAGGTGCCATTGGCAATGCGGTTCGCGTATCGCCCGACGATGGCTCCGAGGTAAGGAGGATTCGGCATATACCCTTCGGCCTTTTCGTGGCCGAGGACGATGTCCGCTAACTGGCCTTTGCGGTCAGGAACGCGAAGAGAAACGATGATGCCACCGTAATTCATGGCCTGCACTTCAACACCGTGAGAGTTGGTGAGCGTGTACAAGATAACGGGCCTCCCGTCCCGCGTTCCGAAGTCTTTCTGTTGAACTCCGGACTTAGATTTCGAGGAAGTTTGCGCGACGACCACTACACTGGTCATGATGAAAGCAAGAGCATACGCGTGTAAACGGCGTCTGGGAATCATGGCGAAGAGTGTACTACGAGAGCGCTGATTTGTGATGTGCGCGAACTTCCTGCGGCTCTTGGAGAACGCCTTTGGATTCCAATCGTGATTGACAGCCGACGCACATCCGGCTATCGCGCAGGTCAATCCATTCAACCGAATGAGACGACGCCATGACGCACCGGTAGTCTTCGCAATGCCGAAGGTCCAAGGTATGTCCCAGTTCATGGATGGACTCCTTCAGCAGGCGCTGCCTGAATAGAGCATCATTCGCTTCCAATCCATAGAACTCCTGTCGCAGCCGAAAAGCGGAGACAACAGCACAAGGCCCACCCAGCTGCGCTTCCCCAAAAACATACTTCAGAATCGGTATATATAGATCGACATTGGCCACAGCCAGGAAACGCCAATCTTTTGGTCGAACCAAGCCTTGCATTCGCTGCAGAATCTCAGAAGAGTG
>AR_comb_assmDRAFT_10400031_pt1 | contig 25977 bp, 20 predicted proteins | sample ArasoioldDNA_FD_10543 | JGI IMG/M metagenome (IMG submission 10543) | reverse complement strand
GTAGACCTGAATTCAGCGGGGACGGTATAGGGCAGGGAATCTTTGGGATTAAGAGGCGAAGTTGTAGCTCTCTTTGTTCTTGGATCCCCAGCCTGGATCATGAAGCTTTTGATCACGCGATGAAATGTGACACTGTCGTAAAAACCTTGTTTCACTAACTTTAAAAAATTGTTGCGATGTAGTGGGGTGGAGTCAGACAATCGCAAAACAATAATGCCTTTGCTGGTCGTCAATTCAACATCTTTCTTCAGATCATTTTTCCTTAATCCTTCGGCAATCTTAGGATTGCAACCCGCAAAAATGAATGCCGTAATGAAAATAAATAAATATTGTATGGTTCTCATAATTCCATTCTTTCAAAATATAGGAGGATATGGTCTTTCAAAAAATTCTCCTGATCAACCATATTCATGACTGGCAAGGCCTTTAACTGTTTGAAGTGGGGCCACCCATCAATGTCAACTTTCTCCAATTCGTAATAACCACTTTGAGCAAGCAGATTACAAATAGCAACGTGCATCAGATCTTGCTTCTGTTCTTTTGTAAATTTCTTCCTTATTTCGCCGAATTCCTGTATGCCAATAAGAAACAGGATTGCTTCCAAATCGGGCTTCTTTCCAAACCGCTCCATTAATTTCTCTTCCAGTTTCCACCATCTGCCTTGCAGATCATCTTTTGCATTCATAGCGCGCAAAGATAAAGGTCTGGGTACAAGGTACAAGGCACAAGGCACAAGGCACAAGGAAGATCCAAGATAAAAAGCACCAGGAGACAGGAATGGCCTGATCAACTCTTCTTGCTTACCTTCCTTCTTCTTTAATCTTAAGCCTTGTGCCTTTCTTGTCCCTTGTACCTTGTGCCTTGAATCTTTGATCTGACTATCTTCGCAAAAATTTTTTACTGAATGCTGCAGGTGAATATTATCAGGCAAAACCCGGAACAGATTAAGGAAAGACTAGCGGTTAAGCATTTCAAGCAATTGGATTTGGTTGACGAAGTTTTGCAATGGGACGATAAGAGAAAACAATTCCAATTGGAGCAAGAGGGCCTGCTGGCGAAGATCAATGCGGCATCAAAAGAGATCGGGCAACTGATGGCGAAGGGAGACAAAGAGGGTGCTGAGGTAAGAAAAAAGGAAGTGGCCGATTTGAAATCAAGACAAAGCCAGGAAAAGTTAACAGAAGCCGAAAAGAAAATAGAGTCGATCCTATATCAGTTGCCAAACCTTCCTTCATCAAAAGTTCCAAAAGGAAAGACACCCGAAGATAATGTGGTGGTGAGAGAAGGGGGAAAAAAGCCTGAGCTTTCAGCAGACGCCCTGCCTCATTGGGATCTTGCAAAAAAATTCAACCTGATCGATTTTGAGTTGGGTAATAAAATCACTGGGAGTGGCTTCCCGGTTTATATTAATAAAGGAGCAAAGCTGCAACGCGCACTCATCAGTTATTTTTTGGATTTTAATACCGCAGGCGGATATACGGAATACATGCCTCCGCATATGGTGAATGAGGCCAGCGCATTTGGGACAGGACAACTGCCCGACAAAGAAGGTCAGATGTACTTTGTGAATGAAGACAATTTGTACCTAATTCCTACGGCCGAAGTGCCTGTGACCAATGTGTACAGAGACGTAATTGTTAGAGAATCGGACCTCCCCATTAAAATGACCGCATATACGCCTTGCTTTCGCAGGGAAGCCGGCAGCTATGGAAAGGATGTACGTGGTCTGAATCGGGTGCATCAATTCGATAAAGTTGAGATCGTTCAACTAGTAAAACCGGAAGTGAGCTACGAGGCGCATGAAGAAATGATCCTTCATGTAGAGAAGTTATTGCAATCGCTCAACCTTCCATATCGGATTCTCGCATTGTGTGGGGGTGATATGAGCTTCGCTTCAGCGCTGACTTATGATTTTGAAGTTTGGAGTGCTGCCCAGCAAAAATGGTTGGAAGTGAGTTCGGTTTCTAATTTCGAAGCCTATCAAACCAATCGGTTGAAGGCTCGTTATAAAGATGCAATTGGAAAAAATCAACTTTTGCATTCACTGAATGGAAGTTCATTGGCTCTTCCCCGAATTGTTGCCGCATTGCTTGAGAATAATCAAGCCGGAGCAACCATAAAATTGCCAACTGTCCTACACACTTATTTTGGAGGATCCAATATTTCTTAATTTCTGTTGGTGACTTCCGTTACTGAATTTTGAATTCCGCTGCTTCAAGATTGAAATTTAATATTCGCTTATCGTAATTGTTTGCAAAATAACTGCGAGGGTGAATTTTGATGCCTTAACTAAATGCATCTTCGTTTCAACTCCTCACAACAAACCTAACACATGAAAAAGAAATTTACCCTTTGCATTTTTTCAATTGCTTTCTTACTCAGTGCTACTCATGGTCAAGTGACCAGGGGTGAAAAGTTTATAGGTGGAACGGTTAGCATTTATTGGAGTGATTACAATAATTCACCTTCGTATGATGCAAGCCAGACAAGCCTTTACCTAACTCCCAAACTTGGATTTCCTTTAAACCACTCGTGGGTAATTGGTCCACTTATAGGATATGGTTATACATTAAACAAGAGCGAATCAGGGCAAAATTTAAGTGAACAAAAATCTAATAGTTTCACTACCGGTGGGTTTATCAGGAAATTTCATTCATTCAATGAAATGCTTGGCATTTTTGCGGAGATGCAAACTAGCTATGCATTTGGAAATAACAAATACAGAAATGAAAGCAATGGAGTAGTGAGTGATAATAAATCCAAGACAAATGTGTTTTCGATAGGCGCAAAGCCCGGCATATATTTTAAACCTGGTCATGGATTCTTAATTGAAGCCACTCTTGGAAATGTTGGATATAGCGAAGTAACCGAACAACCCGACGGAGGAGAAAAGGTGAAGTCCAAACAGTTCAGCGCATCTCTTTCAAACTATTTGAGTTTTGGATTACAATTCATCCTGAAATAGGCTCCGCATAATTACCGATTTGATTTGTGAGGGCGGAAATCCTTTTATCCATTACATAAAACCATGCAGGAGGGAATAACGAAAGCATCATCATCCCAGGATACCCGGTTGGCATTTGAGGTGCATCCTCATGATGCCTTAGTAATTGATATTTTTTGCTGGCGAGATAATGATGATCACTGTGCCTTGAAAGTTCAAACAGCATCACTCTTCCTATAACATGATTGCTGTTCCAACTGTGCTGTGGCATGGCACGTTCATATTTTCCATCGGCTATTGTTTTTCGCTGCAAGCCATAATGTTCGATATAATTCACTGTTTCTAATAGAAGAATGCCAACCAGGGCTGCTGCGAAAAAATAAAGAGTAATTGTCCATCCGAATACTATAAAGATCAAAAGAATAAATAAAAACTGAATCAACTGGAACCATAACATCTCGTTCGAAAAACTGAAGAATGATTTTTTCTTCTTCTCTATTTCTTTGAACGATATCTTCCATGCACCTAAATAACTAAGGATAATGGTCCTGAAAAAGAAAAAATATAGTGGTTCTCCAAGACGAGCACTGCTTGGATCTTCAGGAGTTGCAACATTTTTATGATGGCCCTTATTGTGTTCAATGTTGAAATGCATGTAAAGCGAAGACAGAAGCGAGATTTTTGCCAGCGTTTGTTCAAATGGTTTGATACGGTGTCCAAGTTCATGTCCAACATTGATTCCGAATGTTCCGCACAGCAACCCCATAGTACCAATCCGCCCTATTTTATCTGCAACAGTCAGACCTGGATCCTGCATTGAATAGAGAAAATAGAAAAGTGTTGGCAATTGAAGAAGAACAATCAGGTACAATACATAGTCATATAATTTATTCCGTTTCGCTAACTCTTCCTCTGCAGCAGACAAGTTGGAGGGATCAGGCTTGAGAAAAAGTTCCAGCCCTGGGATGACAATCCAGGCATATATGAGCGGGGCGAAACAAACGATCCCATGATAGGTGAAAGCCTGCAAAGAGCCTAGATACACTATTAACGGGGAAAAATATTTAAAAGCGCGTAGGTTCATATGGCATGTTGCGGTAACTAAATTACGAAATGGGTGGAAGAGGACCACAGACCACGGACCACAGACCACGGACCACAGACCAAGGACCACAGACCAAGGACCACAGACCAAGGACCACGGAGTATAGTTCAGGGTCTAATAGGCCACAGGCAATGTTCCTGATATGATTTAATGGAATTCGTTAAAGAATGGAGGAGGCGGCCAACATGAATGGAAAGCACATTGAGTATTTTCCAATAATATGAGCGTTTTCGACACTCAGGCAGCCGTGGTCTGCGGTCCGTCGTCTGTGGTCATAATACTCTATTAAACTTTACGTTCTATCTTCAGTCTTAACCCAAATTTTTCCCATCCATGGTGGTCACCAATCAACTAAAGAACCAGCACCTGCTGTGGAGAGCCGGTTTTGGGCCTATGGCCGAAGATCTTGGCCAACTGGCAACTGCGTCGCAGAAATCGTACTTCCAGGCGCTGACAAAAGCTTCTAAAAAGCAGCCGCAATACCTCGACCTCGCTGATAACTATATCAAAGGCCTGATGATGGGAATTGATGAAATTGGCCGCACCCAAAAGAAAGAGTTGAATGATGAGGAGAAAAAGAAACTGCGCCAATCGTCCCGGGAATCAATAAAAAGTCTGAACCTGGCCTGGTTGAATGAAATGATACACAGCGAAGCGCAGTTGAGAGAAAAGATGTCGCTTTTCTGGCATGGTCATTTTGCCAGCAGAAATCTCAACATACTTTATCAGCAACAATTGTTAGATGGAATTCGTAGAAATGCCCTCGGCAATTTTGGAGAGATGTTGAAAGAAGTGAGCAAGTCTGCAGCAATGATCAATTTTCTCAACAATAATCAGAATAAAAAAGATCATCCCAACGAAAACTTTGCACGCGAGGTCATGGAATTGTTTACGATGGGAAGGGGAAACTACACTGAGAATGATGTGAAGGAAGCCGCAAGAGCATTCACAGGTTGGGGAGCGAATGTAAAAGGTGAATTTGTTTTCAGAAAATATGTGCACGACGAAGGAGAAAAGAAAATCCTCGGGAAGTCCGGCCAATTTGATGGTGATGATGTTTTGAATATCCTACTTGAACAAAAAGCCACAGCGAATTATGTCACCAAAAAGATCTTTCGGTATTTCGTGAATGAGCAGGTTGATGAAGAAAAAGTGAATTGGCTCGCCAGCAGGTTTTATCAAAGCAACTACGATATTCAGGCCTTGATGCAGGATATTTTCACAAGCGATTGGTTTTATCATGAAAAAAACATTGGCGCAAAAATCAAATCGCCTATAGAACTTATTGTTGGAATCAGACGCATGATCCCAATGCAATTGCAAAATGAAGACGTGCAGTTGCTAGTGCAACGATTGCTCGGGCAAATTTTATTCTATCCCCCCAATGTTGCGGGATGGCCGGGAGGGAAAAATTGGATCGACAGTTCATCATTGATGTTTCGATTGAGATTACCGCAATTAATTCACGACGACGAGGCGATCAATCTTTCCCCTAAGTCGGACGATGATCAGCAGATGGGAATGAAAGAAGACGCAAAGAATATGGAAAAAGGCAACAAGGGAAAAATGAATGCGAATAAGATTGTGAGACAACAGATCATGGCCGATATCAACTGGCAACCCTTCCTGGAAAAATTTGCTAAGGTGCCGAAGGAAAAATTGACGACTGAGATTAGTAAAACATTATTACAAACAGCAAGTGGTCCAAGCAAACAATTATTGGAAGGACAGGCAGATAAAAGTAACAGAGAGAGTTTTATTAAAACTGTAACCATCGCGTTGATGGCAACGCCGGAGTATCAGCTGTGTTAGTGAGTGGTGAGTAGTGAGTGGTGAGTAGTGAAGTGGGGTTGATTTCGCATAACTAATAACAAAACAACGATGTTATTCAAAAGAAAAGAATTCTTGCAAATTGGTTCCCTGGCCACCGCCTCTTTCATGGTGCCTAAGTTTTTGAAGGCATTTGAAAAAGGACAGTTTGTTCCGCCCGGCAATAAGGTATTGGTGGTTTTGCAATTGAGCGGTGGAAACGATGGGTTGAATACAGTTATTCCGGTACAGAATGATTTGTATTATAAGGCCAGGCCGCGACTGGGAATTCAAAAAAACAATGCATTGCTATTGAATGATGAAGTGGGATTGCATCCTGCGTTATCGGGATTTAAAGACTTATATGCAGACGGGAGTCTTGGCATTTTGAATAATGTTGGATATCCCAATCCTGATCGTTCACATTTCAGGAGCATGGATATATGGCAGAGTGGAAGTAAAAGTGATGAATACGTTTATACTGGATGGATAGGTCGCTACCTGGATGCCCAATGCTCGGGTTGCGATAAGCCTACGCAAGCCCTGGAGATTGATGACACCTTAAGCCTGGCGTTGAAAGGAGAGCAAGCAAAAGGATTGGCGATGAAAGATCCCAGGAGGCTATATGGAACTTCCAATGAAAAATTTTTCAAGGATGTGCTTGCCGATCACAAGGATGAAGCAGGCGAGCAGCCTGTTGATTACCTATACAAAACAATGGCGGAGACAGTATCGAGCGCCGACTATATATTTCAGCAAAGCAGGCTTCATCCTACCAACGCGAGCTATCCGAATTCTGGTCTGGGCCAAAGCCTGAAAACCATTGCCTCACTGATTTTTTCGGATATCAATACCAAAGTGTATTATGTTTCACTTGGAAGTTTTGATACCCACATCAACCAGGGCGCTCAACAACAGAGGCTATTCGCAGAAATGAACGACGCAATCGCCGCATTTGTAAAAGATTTGAAAAGCAACAATAGATTCCAGGATGTGTTGCTGATGAGTTTTAGTGAATTTGGAAGAAGAGTAGCGCAAAATGCAAGTGGTGGTACCGACCATGGCACTGCGAACAATATGTTTTTTGTAAGTGGGGGATTGAAACAAAAAGGAGTGTTGAACCCGCTGCCAGATCTCACAGATCTGAATGAAGGGGATTTGAAACACAATATTGATTTCAAACAGGTGTACGCAACCGTGCTGAACAATTGGTTAGGCACTAACGCTGAAAAGATTCTTGGAAAGCGATATGATCACCTGGGGTTTGTTTAAATCGAGAGTTTCCTTGGTTAAATAAAATTAAATTATGGGGTCTATAGACTCGTCGGGGAATATTATCGGCAAGCAATTTGATTAGTGAGGAGTCGTGTAAATAAAAGCGACGATTTCCATATGGTGGATTAAATCGTAGAGGCTTAAAATTTATCCGGAAACCTGTCGCGGAATGCCGCAACGTTTTTAATTCGTGCTTACCTTCCCGGTCAGAGATGACCGGGATTTTTACGTCCGACCGACCTGTTCGGACGAGTTATGAGTTTCATCAAATAAAAAACCATTGCGCGTTCGCAATGGCTGAAATGAATTGAATATGTTATGCTATTGCCATCCTTGTTTGGCTAATCCGGCTTGGATGGCAGCCAACGCTTTCTCTTGATTTAGCAGCGTCGTTAGTTTATTGCCCTTACCATCGTGTCCCTGCGCCATATATGCACCTTTTGCAGTTTTTGTAATTACTGCATCCTGGATGGGAACATTCTTTTCTTTCGTCTTAACATTATACGCTGTGAGTTTTACGTCGGCCATAATTGCATTTTTTTTAGTGCCTGTTCAACAGACAAGGTTATTGAATTAAGGTTAAAGTTTAATGATCTGTGTAATATTACAGATTTTGGTGCATTTGAAGCCAAAAAATTTCGCTTACGCATCCACATATAACAATCAAAAACTTTACCGGATGAGGATTGCCACACCTTTTTTGAAAAATTTTTTGCCGGTATAATCAATTGCGGATATCATCCACACATATGTGCTTGGCGGTTGAGGTCGCCCGTGATAGGTTCCATCCCATCCTGATCTTATTTCTTTTGTTTCAAACAAGAGGTTGCCAGAGCGATCATAAATTCTGAAATATTCGAGTGCTTTGATACCCGGACCTACGAGTCTTAGCACATCATTTCGCCCATCGGCGTTTGGACTAAACGCGTTTGGCAAATACACATCAGGTCCTTTAAACACTTTAATATTCAGTGTATCCGTTGCCTCGCAACCATTGCTGTCACTCACTTTCAGCAAATACTGTTGATCACTATTTAGTTTCACAATCGGATCTGGAATGTTGGGGTTGCTGAGGCCGGTTGACGGGGTCCAAGCATAAAAATCACCACCACTTGCATGTAATAGTAGTGATTCTCCTACGGCGAGAATAGTATCATTACCAGCAAATGGATAGATCTTATTGATGAAGATTTTCTTCCGGACAGTTTCTGATAGGCAACCAATATTGGATTTCACTTGAAGTAAAGTTTCATATTCTCCATTCTTTTTGTATTGATGTTTCGGGGCGGGTTGAATGGAAAATGCCAGATCACCAAATGACCAATTCCAATTTGTGATAGGTACATTGTTCGCCACAATCGGAATAAATTCTACATTTCCATCGCAATCAGTTGCGGTGATGAAATCAACATCGGGCTTATCACCTACTTCAATAATTTCCGTTTTCTCTGATTCGCACCCATAATATGTTCGAACATGTAACGTAACCGTTTTGGAACCTGCATCATCAAATGTGAAAACAGGATTTTTTTCAATACTTGAAGACAGATTATCAAAATTCCAGGTGAAAGCAGTAGGAGATCCAACTTGCGAAGTTGAATTGTCGACAAACAATATCGGTGAATTACTGCATGCGGGACTCTCAACTTTAAAATCAACTGTGGGCATTGACCCTAGATGGATTACTCGTGTCAACGTATCAAATGTGCAACCCATATGGTTGCTGACCGTATACTTCAAGAGGTATTCCCCTGGTGATGCATATTGATGAGGAGGTGGATTCCTAATTTGTGACGTTTGTCCGTCGCCAAAATCCCAATACCAATGCGCGAAAAGAATGTTGTTATAAAAGCTATCTGACGCGTAAATGGAAGCGTCAAAAAATTGAATTGGTGTACTGAAGCAGGTATCCAGTTCCGGGGTAGTAGTATATCTGGGGTATATATCTCCAAAAAAGAAATAGAAATATCCGAAGGTTAATTCCTTTCCTGCCGGGTACCAGGTTTCTTGCGTGTTGGACGCAGTGAATCCCCAATACACGATGGGGTTGCCATTGAAAATAGATTGAACTATATCATTGCGTAAGGAGAGTACAAGGTTTTGATCAATGTATGCCGACAACAATTTCGTCACCGGATCCCATTGTATCGTTACCAGATGATGAAAAGCAAATACGGGAGCATCGGGCGGTGGATAATAGGTATATCTATAGAATGGCTCAATATTAACCGGTGCTACTAATTCATTGCGGGTTCCATGTTTTGTATCGCCATTCGATTGAATGCTTATGTGATCAAATGATGGATCGTTATCGCTGACAGTTTGTTTGGTATCGAAAGTAATGGCAATGGATTGCTTTATGTTGCGATATCCCAAGCCATTAAAACTCTCGCCCAATGCAGTGGAATCGGCCTGCAAAACAAAAGCGCCGCCATCCACCGCTGTTGTATCGTTAAAATCAATAATGAAACTTACGTTGAGAGGATTTCTGAGATCAATCTTGTTCCTCAACCATACCGAGCCGGCACCCCAGGCCTGGTGATTCTGATTCCTATTAGGGGCGAACATCAATCCTCCGCAACTGATCTGCGAAAGATTATTTCCATGCTTGATAAAGAATTGTGAAGACGGAAGCTGTGCCACAGAGATACGGCACAGAAGAAAACAAATTAAGAAAGCAGTTAAAATCTTTTGATTGTAGATAATACTCATGATCTGCTAACGGGTGCGTTAGTCTCTCATGTGTAATGCGCTGCGCGAAATTTCAATAACCAAATAAATTTCAAGATTAAAAACTCAAAAAAGCATCGCACAATATTAATTCTAAACATCCAGTTTAGCGTATTTCGCATGGCTCTCAATGAACTCCCGGCGCGGAGCCACTTCATCTCCCATAAGCATGCTGAAGACGCGGTCTGCCTCGGCAGCACTTTCGATCGTCACCTGCTTTAAAGTACGCGTACCGGGATTCATGGTAGTGATCCATAATTGGTCGGCATTCATTTCACCTAATCCTTTATAACGCTGAATGTTTACGCTATCTTCTTTGCCTCCTCCTATTTTCTCTACCAGCATCTTGCGTTGTTCTTCCGTCCAGGCATATGCGGATTCCTTTCCTTTTTTGACAAGGTAGAGTGGAGGTTGGGCAATATAAATATATCCCTGCTCAACCAATTCTTTCATGTAGCGATAAATGAAAGTGAGAATCAAGGTAGCAATATGACTTCCATCTACGTCGGCATCGGTCATGATAATGACTTTATGATAGCGAAGCTTTGCCAGGTTGAGCGCCTTTGGATCATCAGGTGTACCAACAGTAACACCAAGGGCGGTGTACATGTTCCTGATTTCTTCGTTCTCATAAATTTTATGTTCCATTGCCTTCTCAACGTTCAGGATTTTTCCTCTCAATGGAAGAATAGCTTGAAAACTTCTGTCGCGTCCTTGCTTTGCAGTTCCGCCCGCAGAGTCTCCCTCAACCAGATACAACTCGCAACGCTCAGGGTCGCGATCGGAACAATCTGCAAGTTTTCCTGGAAGTCCGCCGCCACTCAATACACTTTTTCTCTGGACCAATTCTCTTGCTTTCCGCGCAGCAGCTCTTGCCTGCGCCGCAAGAATCACCTTTTGAATAATATTTTTTGCATCCCTGGGATTTTCTTCAAGGTATGCTTCCAATACTTTGGAGACAGTGGAATCCACAACACCCATCACTTCACTATTTCCCAACTTGGTTTTTGTTTGTCCTTCAAATTGTGGTTCAGGAACCTTTACTGAAATAATAGCGCTCAGACCTTCTCTGAAATCATCTCCCTCAATTTCAACCTTTGCCTTCTCAAACATGTTTTGCCGCTCTCCGTAATTCTTAAAAACCCTGGTGAGTGCGCGACGAAAACCCGACACGTGAGTACCACCCTCAATGGTGTTGATATTGTTTACATAGGAATAGATGTGCTCACTGTAACTATCGTTATACATAAGAGCAACTTCAACTATCACATTGGTGCCTTCATCTTTTCCTTCAACATAAATAATTCTTGGAATAAGCGCATTTCTTCCGGCATTCTTGTCTAACATCTCTACGAATTCCACGATGCCACCTTCGCTATAAAAAGTTTTGGAATAGGTATTGCCATCCTCTTCCAACTCACGCAAATCATTTAAGGTTATACGTATGCCCTTATTCAGATATGCCAGTTCGCGCAAGCGGCCTTCCAGTATATCCTTTTTGTATGTGGTTGTGGTGAAGATGCTGGCATCGGGCCAGAAATGAATAGTAGTGCCCGTCATATCACTGATGCCAATTTCACGCACAGGATATTGAGGAACGCCAATACGATATTCCTGCTCGAAAATTTTTCCTTCCCTTTTAACAACAACCTGCAGCAAGGAGCTCAGTGCGTTTACGCAACTAACACCCACGCCGTGTAATCCACCAGAAACTTTATAGGAATCCTTATCGAATTTTCCTCCAGCGTGAAGCACCGTCATTACAACCTCAAGAGCTGAGCGTTTTTCTTTCGAGTGCATGCCCGTTGGAATGCCTCTTCCATCATCGATGACGCTAACAGAATTATCTTCATGAATGGTAACCGTAATATTTCGGCAATAACCCGCCAGCGCTTCGTCGATAGAGTTATCTACTACCTCGTAAACCAAGTGATGAAGGCCTTTTTCGCTAATGTCCCCGATATACATTGCGGGGCGTTTCCTGACCGCTTCAAGACCCTCTAATACCTGGATACTCTCGGCACCGTAACCATTTGAAACAGGCGTTTCTACTGCTTGTATGTCTTGACTCATATTGTCCTTCCCCGGGGTAATAAATTGAATTAAATATTGCCTGCAAAAATAAGGCTTTTAGGCCGGTTTAAAGTGCTCGAAACCGTTTATTTATCAAAGTTTTCCACCAGAAAAACCCATTCTTAAAAAAGAGGTTATTTATGCGGCTACAATTTTAACGATCCCTGTAAATAATGCCATCCATAGGAGGTTAAAATACGACTTGCGGGAGTCTCTTTTGAGGACTATATTTTCGGCCTTTCGAATGGGTTCATCTTCCTTGGGATTGTCATTCTTCACAAGAACATTTGCCACTAAACTAACTAACCCTCTCCTTTTCAGGGTATCTCCGTCTTTCTTCAAAACGGCAATATGCAGGTCGTGATACAACATTCCTACGTTGCCTCTCAAGTTGTTCTCATTTCCCCAGCCCTTGCAATTCATTTCATCAATTACACCTTTCTTAATTTCTACCTTATTCAATGCAATGAAACCGGAATTCAATCTTGTGGCGTCTATCCTCCCAAGTTTTGCTTCTACAGAAAATTTCCCCGTGGTATCATCTAAGAGAAAATCAAATCTTGCTTTAAAGTCGCCAGTACCCATCAACTTCGCGGCCAGGTTTACAACAAGATGTGGGTTTTTTTCAATCCTCTTTTTTTCATTCGTGATATTCGTGACAGTTCCGGAAACGTCATTGAAATGTATTTCGCCTGTTTCGTTGCTTTCAGTATTGTATTCGCGGTAATTCAATTGAAGCTTATTGACCTTCAAATTTGCGATGGATACCTTGTTGGAAATATTCAGCAGCGGTTGTGAAGGAACTACGTTATCCCTGCGAGGAGGAAGGGGAGGAATGCGACTTAAGTAAATTTTCCAATAGCCATCTCCGATAGTTGCCTGTTGAATATTCAATTCGCCATTTTCCATCAACGGTCCCATTTCAACACCTTCCAATTTGATGTGCTGAACATTCACGTCGTTTCTTTCTCTTTGATAGGGTAGTTGTTTTGCATACGCTTTTTCGCTTAGCCGTGGCTGTATGTACAGGTTCGAAACCGTAATCGTTCGTTTTTCAGAAGAATACTCAAGATCCTTAATACCCATAAGGTACAAGCTATCACCCGTGCGAAACTGATATTCCCCAAATTTTAGATCGGTACTTCCGATGGAGAATTTTTTGGAAGAATCATTACGTATTTTGGAGTAAGAAAGATCCCCAACGGTCAAATCCAGGTCCTTGAAATAATAGAAGGTGGGTCCCGCCCTTCCCGTTTCATGATAACGGTAATCCACATTTGCATGTCGCATCTCCAGTTTGGAAACCTTGAATTCCTTGAAATCGAATTGAACCATTTTTTCAACCTGGAGTTTATCATCCGTGGAATCGGTTCTCCCAGATTTGAAATAGTTTACTGTTAGGTTGGGAGACTGTATAAAGAATTCACCAACTTTTAATTCTTTTGAGAATAGAAATTTCAGCCAATTGATCCCTTGTAACCGAATTGCGGAGAAGTTACCCTCAAGAAAAACAGAAACAGGCTGATTATCTTGTAAACGTTTGCTTGCCAAGGCGGTGTCTACCTTCAGCGAAGCTTTTTCAACAACGATACTTCTTTTGAAAATGTTTACCTCAGCCTTCTGATAATCTAAGGTATAAAGACCATTACTGCCTTTGTAGACGGATTCTTTGAGCTGACGGTCAATCAGTCGCGACAAATAAATGTTCAACACAACGCCTACCAGTATCAACAACACCAGGACTAAAAGCCCGATTTTAACCCACTTCGGTATATCATTCAAAGGAAGTTGGACACCTGGTTTCATATTGTCACATATGTTTCAAATTTCAGACCGTGCGGCCACTTGTTAGGTAAAATGACGTTCCAACTGTAAATTTGCGCATTCATGCATCTCCCACCAGATATACTCACTATTGCCAGCAGACGCCCGGTTTTGCAGGACGAGTTGAATCTATTGCAGGAAAGGGAGCAACAGATTCCGGGTTCAGTTCAATATACGATACGACGGTATCAGAAGTTTCCTCAGTGGAATATTGAAGACTCCGGTATGTTAATATACCACTACGAGAGTAGTGAACCTTCGAGAAATTACCTGGAGTTGAAATTTTGTGTTACAGGAAATGTGTATTGCAAGCAAAAAGATATCGAATGCGATCTTTGCAAATTCAGCGCTTCGAGAAACTGTGTGGAAAGAGTAGAGAGTATGGATGTGATGAGTTTTCGATTCACTCCGGTTCAACTATCACAATTTGTCAAGCCTCGTAAAAAGAACGATGCCCTCACTGAAGATGTTCTCATGTTTCAGCATTCCTCTTCATTCAGCAAGATGCTTCCACTGTGTGGCAAAACCAGGATGGTGTTGGAAGCATTATTGAATAATACTTATACAGGCAGTCTTGAAAATATATTCATCAATGCACAAATGCAAATGCTTTTGTTGTATAGCATGGACTGCATGTTAGGCGATAAAGAAGTTGAATCTTTCAATTGTAAATTCCTTTCTAACGAGGCCGATAGGGAAAAGATCATTAAGGCAAGAGAAGTTTTACTGCAACATATAGGTGAGCCCATCACCATTAAAGAGCTTAGCAGAAAGGTAGCCATCAATGAGTGCTATCTGAAAAAAGGATTTAAGGAGATGTTCGGTACAACTGTCTTTGACTTTTATCAAAGCCAGCGAATGGAGCACGCTAAGTATCTGCTATATGAAAAAGGATTGAACGTCACGGAAGTTTCCGTTATGCTTGGTTATTCTTCAATCTCACATTTTTCCACTGCCTTCAAGAAGCATACTGGACTTAAGCCCTGTGAATTGTTGCTTCGCTGAGTTCCTCCTCTTTTTGCGATATCGTTTTTTTCTTACGGGTCCTGTTGATCCAAATCAGCGTGCCTGTGATCGGGAAGCTTGTTCCTAGAACGCAAACAATTAGCGCTATTAACTTAGAGGGCAATCCCCAAATTGATCCCGTATGTACAGGCTTGAAAGTTGCGCGTACCTGCGCCCCGGTGCTTCGCTCATTAAAATACAATTGACCAATTTTTTTTCCTGAATATTGATCAATATAGATCGCGTCTGTTGCCGAAGTATGTGCAGCACCTTGGCTAAGAGACGAAACAGTATATGGTTCAAGCGAATCTTTAGGGACATTAATATTATGGAAAACGACCGTTGGCATATGCTCATTAGCCACTTTGAATACAACATCAAGATTGATACGATCCTTTCCAGCAACAAACGTTGACTGTGGAGGTTTCGGACCTTTCAAGCGGGAATTAGTGACCTTATATATTCCATTATTAAACCACTCGAATGACCATGCCAGCCCCGTAAACGCAAATACGAATAAAAAAATGCATGAATAAAAACCAAGCACTATATGTAAATCGTGAGTGAATCTTTTTGAACCCGCCTCTGTTTTTATTTTAAGCCTTTGAAAGAAAATTCTTCGCGTCTTGGGCCACCACAGGATTATGCCTGTCATGAGAATGAAAACAAAAAACAAAGTCGATATTCCCACAATCATTTTGCCAATATCACCACCAAGGAGCCAGCGATGCAGTGCAAACATGGTATAGAAAAAAGTATCCTGGTATTTATATAATTCAATGACTGCGCCTGTATATGGATTCATGAAGGCCTGGTTCTTTTTTCCTCCATTGTAACTAATGATTACCGATCTGCCTGGGTTAGTAAAGATTTGTACTCGTGTAACAAGAGCCTTCGGCTCTTGCTTTTGAAGCTGGGCAACAAGCGTTGTTACTGGTAACTGCCTTCCTAATGCCAATACATCATATCGTTCTTTGTGAAATGCATGTTGAAGTTCTTCTTCAAATACCAACAAGGCGCCGGTAAAGCAGCTGACCATGATTACAAGTCCAGATGATAGACCAAGGTAAAGATGAATACGCCTAATCCACTTCTTCATATTTCTATTTGCAAATGACTTTTTGGGAGTTATAATTTAATGGATGCTGTGATGGACAATTGCCTTGGCGCAATGGGATTAACGCTATTATCATCGTGTACATAATAGCTCAGTTGATTGAAAATGTTCGACAACTTCATGCGAACAGAAAACTTATCAACGGAATAGCCAAGAGAAGCATCAAATTGGAAATAATCTGGAAGCGGCATCAACTTAAATGCATCGTTAGGCACCTGGACCCGGGTAGAACGTCCTGCCACGCGCTCACCTACATAATAACCCAATACGCCAGCGTTGAAGCCCCTGAGTAAACTTCTTTCACTAAACTGGTAATACACACTTGCATTTGCAGTGTGCTGCGGATTGTAACGGAGTTTACTGCCCACCACAAAAGTGTTGCTCTTCGTGTATTTTGTTTCATTGAAACTATATCCTCCAATAAATGAGAAGCCATGAACAGGCTTGCTCATCAGATCCAATTCCAGGCCCTTACTAGTGACTTCCCCGGCAAGTTCTTTTATGTTGGCATTGTTGTTAGGGTTGCCAGAGGCATCAGTAAGTCTCATCTGTGCAAGATTGCTATTTACAATTTTGTAAAATGTAAGATTTGCAGAAAGGTTTTTACTGAACAGTTCTGTCTTCATTCCAGTTTCAATTTGATCAATATAAGAAGGGGGCAAAGGATTTAAATAAACATCAGTACCTGTATTTAAAGTAAATGAATTGGAATAACTGCTGAAGACAGATATATTGTCAGTAGGTTGATATACTAATCCAAGTCGTGGGGAAAATGCCCGATCGCTCGACTTGTCTGTTTTGGTTTTCGTTTTATTCTGATAGTCATATACATAACCTCCACCTGATTCCTGGTACGAGAATCGCAATCCCGCAAGGAATTTGAGTTTGTCAACAATGTCAACAAGATCCTGCATGTATATCCCAACGCGGTTAATGGGAGTATGAGTCAGAGTTGTGGAGGTCATTGCGGGAATGTCTGTACGCTGAACAAATTTTTGAAGATCGAATATATTGATGGTATCGTAAATGTTTTTATTCCCAAGTGCAGGGTTTGCATACGAGTAGGCATCCGCGTTTGTTCTGTATTGATCTGCGTCGGCGCCGATCAACAAAGTATGATTTACACTTCCTGTTTTGAAATGACCGCTGAGATCCAATTGTGCCAGGTAATATTTCTCCCTGTTCCAGCTTCTTTGAAGGCCGCGGATCCAATCACCATTCGGTTTTACCATTTGGCCACTTGCGTTAGGGCGCGTTGTTCCAAATAGTTCGATATCGCTGCCCTGGAATGAAAGAATATTAGAGAGTTTCCAATTATTGTTGAATTGGTGTGTAGCGGTAGTGGTAATGGTTGACTGCTCCGTTTTATAATAAGACCATGGAGCGCCAAGAAATCTACTGCGAGGTATATCGGGAATGGAATAGTCGATAGCTGCAATTCCAAAATCACTGGTCCTATCATCTTTCAAATAATCTCCCTCAACCAGTAACTCTGTTTTCTTTCCAAGTTTAAGAAGAAAAGAAGGATTCACATAGAAACGCTCTGCGTGTACTTCATCTCTGAAGCTGTTAGCTTTTTGATATGTTGTATTCAGTCGATAAGCAACACTATTGGAAACTGGCCCATAAATATCAATTGTAGGCTTATAAAGGTCATAGCTTCCCGCGCGAAAAGAGATTTCAACACCCTTATCAAATTTTGGTTTCTTAGTAACGAGATTGAGAATTCCGCCCGCGGCAACATTTCCAAAAAGTATAGCCGAACTTCCTTTCATCACTTCTACTTTCTCTATACCACTCATTTCCGGCATGCTACCGTTATTGTACCTGGCTCCATTCTTGAAAGTATTACTGCTATTAAAAGCATAACCTCTTCCGCCTATTTCCTCTTGCGACCCTCCGGTTGTGCCGTATACGTAAACTCCGTTCACATTCATTAGAACATCACTCAGTCGGAGTGATTGTTGGCGCTCGATAATATTTTTTCCGATGACCGTGGTACTTTGTGGCAGATCCATAGGATCGATCATGATCTTTCCAACGGCAATTGGTTTCTCATTTAGTCCTTTTGCTCCGGTAACGATGACTTCAGTTAGCTCATTTTGGTTTTCATGAAGTACAAAATTCAAAATACAAACCTGATCACCTGCACAGAAAATAGCTTTCTGTTGTGATTGCAATCCAACGCAGGAAATGATTAACGTGTAAGCCCCCTCTTTGAGGTTATTGATCTGGTAAGTGCCATCCTCTGCAGAAGTGGTTCCTCTTTTAATTTCTTTTATGATGATACTGACGTTTGCGGCCGATTTACCATCCCTGGTTGTTACTTGACCTTTTATAGTGGTTTGAGCATTTAAGACAACGCTTGCCAAAATGAAACAGAGCAGTCCAAGAGTGGCGATCAATTTATAAACAATTCTCATCTAAGGATGCTTTTTACGAATGCAAAAGAAAGTCATCCGTTGGCCTAATGATTATTGAATGCGGAAATGAGGTTACGCGATCGGGAAAATACGTTGCACGGTGCAGGTTGCAGGTTGCATAGGACAGATTAAAAGTTGGAGAGGATTAAGAATAAGTTGCGTGCCATACGAATGGTCGATCGAAATTTTGAGCAGCAGTTGCAACCTGAATCCTGCAATTTGCGATATGAAACCGATCCTTTACGACTTGTAGCCTGAACCCTATATTCCGCAACAGTTTATTTTTTGAAAAATTTTGCGGTAGCCTCAATGGTTTTGTCCAAGTCTTGTTGAGTCAAGGCTGCGGAGAGGAACCAGGTTTCAAATGCGGATGGCGGCAGATAGATTCCTTCATTCAGCATATGGTGGAAGAATTTGCTGAAGAGTTGATTATTCGCTAACGAGGCAGCGGTGAAATCGGTAATAGGCCTGTCACTGAAATGAATACTGATCATTGATCCAATCTGATTGATTACAATTGGCGTATCAGTATTTTTTAAAACCTGGTGGAGGCCCTTATTGAGATAGGTTGTTTTATCCTCTAATTTGGAATAAATAGAAGGGTCATTCTTCAGAATTTTTAGAGTGGTGAAGCCAGCAATCATCGCAATTGGATTTCCACTTAACGTACCCGCCTGGTATACATTTCCAAGAGGAGCGATCTGCTGCATGATTTCTTTTTTTCCTCCAAATGCTCCCACGGGTAATCCTCCACCGATCACTTTGCCATAGGTCACCAGGTCAGCTTTAATCCTTAGTCTTTCCTGGGCACCACCTGCAGCTAAACGAAATCCTGTCATCACTTCGTCGAATATGAGAACGATATTTTCATCATTGCAAAGTTTCCTCAACCCTTCGAGGAAGCCAGGTTGTGGGGGTATGCATCCCATATTACCTGCAACCGGTTCAACAATGATGGCGGCGATTTCTCCTCTATGTCCATTCACCAACTTTTGTACTCCCACCAGGTCATTAAATGCAACGGTCAATGTATCATTTGCTACTCCCGCGGTCACACCTGGAACAGTCTGAATATTGAAAGTGGCCAGGCCACTTCCGGCTTTTACCAAAAACGAATCAGCATGACCGTGATAGCAACCTTCGAATTTGATGATCTTGTTTTTTCCGGTAAAGCCCCTGGCTAGCCTGATCGAGCTCATACAAGCCTCTGTGCCGCTGCTTACCATTCGGATCAGATCTACATTCGGAACCATGCTCTTGATCAGCTCCGCCATTTCAATTTCCAACTCTGTTGGCGCACCGAATGAAGTGGAGCCCGCTGCCTGATCATAAATTGCCTTTACAACCGATTGGTGCGCATGGCCAAGGATCATTGGTCCCCATGAATTAATATAATCTATATATTGATTTCCATCGGCATCATACAGGTAGGCTCCCTTCGCTTTTTTTATGAAGAGTGGAGTTCCACCAACACTTTTAAAAGCCCTAACGGGTGAATTGACTCCGCCCGGTATACTCAACTGCGCACGTTGAAAAAGTTCCTGGCTTTTGGATGAATTCATTAACAACTGAATTGTATCGTGCAAAATGAAAAAACAAATACAAAATTAACTGATCAATCGAACTGCATCTTTTGCAAAATAAGTTGCGATCAAATCCGCTCCCGCTCGTTTAATGGCAGTAAGTGTTTCCAGGATAGCCTTGTCCTCATCGAGCCAACCCATTTTCGCGGCTGCTTTGATCATTGCATACTCTCCACTAATGTTGTAAGCGCTTACAGGAACATTGACCGCATTCTTTACTTCCCGAATGATATCAAGATACGCCAACGCTGGTTTCACCATCACTATATCTGCTCCCTCTTCTACATCCATCAGCGTTTCTTTCACTGCTTCAATGCGATTGGCATAATTCATCTGGTAGGTTTTCTTGTCGCCAAAACCAGGCGCTGAATCCAAAGCGTCTCTGAACGGACCATAAAAGCACGAGGCATATTTAGCGCTATAGCTCATGATTCCGGTTTTGGAAAATCCATTTTCTTCCAACGACTTTCTTATTGCGCCAATTCTGCCATCCATCATATCACTTGGCGCAACAAAATCGGCTCCAGCTTTTGCATGACTTACACTCATCTTTGCCAACACCTCTACTGTTTCATCATTGAGTATTTCCTGGTTTTCCACTATACCATCGTGTCCATATGAAGAGAAAGGATCTAGTGCAACATCAGTCATCACCACAATTTCCGGAACCGCATCCTTAATTGCCTTGATGCTACGTTGCATCAATCCTTTTGAATTCAAGGCTTCGGTTCCTTTGTTGTCTTTCAATTCATCTTTGCACTTGATGAAAAGCAATACCGATTTGAGCCCCATACTCCATAATTCTTTCACTTCTTTCACGGTTAAGTCAAGTGAGCGCCGATAGTAGCCAGGCATCGATGCTATTTCAGTCGAAATATTTTCTCCTTCATCAATAAAAAGCGGTACTATGAAATCGTTAGGACTTAATTGGGTTTCCGATACCAGCGATCTGATGGCGGTTGATTGTCGGAGGATTCTATTTCTGCGATGTAAAATCATATTCAAATTTTGAAATTCACCATTAAGCAACCCAATCTTTTGGTTTCAAACAAACCTTTATCAATTTTTCTTCTTCGCTTCCCGGCTCCGGTTCGTAATTGTATTCAAATCTTACTGTTGGAGGAAGACTCATCAAAATACTTTCAATTCGCCCGTTTGTTTTAAGACCAAATAATGTTCCGCGGTCATGCACAAGATTGAACTCAACATATCGGCCTCTCCGAATCTCTTGCCAGCGTTTATTTGCTTCCGTATAAGCCGCGTCTTTTCTTTTTTGCACAATCGGCAAATAGGCTTGAACGAATGCATCACCACAGGATTTTCCAAAGTCAATCCAGAATTGAACATCTTTGATTTTGTCAGGTCGTTGATAGTCGTAAAAAATTCCACCGATTCCCCTCCGCTCCTGGTTGCGATGCCAGTTCACAAAGTAGTCATCGCAGTTCTTCTTGAACTTTTCGTAAAAAGTCACATCAAACGGATCACATACTTTTTTATATACTCCGTGAAAATGTTTAGCATCCTCTTCAAAAAGATAGTAGGGAGTCAGGTCTGTGCCACCGCCAAACCATCGGTCAATAACGTGACTGTCTTCATCGTACAATTCAAACATCCGATAGTTACAATGAACGGTGGGAACGAATGGATTCAAAGGGTGAAGGACCAATGATAATCCGCAGGCAAACCAATTATCACCTTCCATTTTTAATTGTCGGCGCATTGCGTCAGTCAATTTTCCATGCACCACTGAAGTATTCACGCCTCCTTTTTCAAAAACCTTTCCATCACTGATCACCCTGGTTTTTCCGCCACCACCTTCTTTTCTTTCCCATTTATCCTCGCTAAACCGTGCATAGGGTTCAACCTCCTCAAGACTTTTGCAGATTTTGTCTTGCAGGCCGTGAATGTATTCGACCCAATTTTCTGTTTCGTTCATTGCGTTCAATTCATGAGATCCGGCGATTGTAGCCATGTGCTAATGATTATCAGCTTTAACAGACGACCATTCCTTCACTGTTTCTACAAAAGCTTTTGCATGATCAACAGGAACATGAGGAAGGATGCCGTGACCCAGATTTGCTATGTGCCGTTGCCCGCCGAACTCGTTTAGCATTTTTTGAACTTCCTTGATTATTACGGGAATGGGAGAAAGTAATTTGGCAGGGTCAAAATTTCCTTGCAATACAATCTCGTTTCCCGCAAGCTGACGTGCGAAAGAGGGTGGCGTACACCAATCTATTCCCAATGCCTGCGCTCCTGTTGCCGCCATTGACTCAAGTGAATGCCAGGCTCCTTTGGCAAATACTATGACAGGTACTTCTTCTTTTAAGGCTTCCACTATTTGCCTGATGTATTGCAGCGACAGGTTTTCAAAATCATCTTTACCCAACAAGCCTCCCCAACTGTCGAAGATCTGCACAACATCTGCCCCTGATCGGGCTTGTTGTTTCAAGTAGGCAATAGTGGTGTCAGTGATCATTTGCAATAAACGATGCGCGGTCCTTGGCTGAGTATAACAAAATTCTTTTGCCTCATCAAAGGTCTTTGATCCCTTGCCTTGCACCATATAACAAAGCAACGTCCAGGGGGCACCTGCAAAACCTATCAATGGAACTTTTCCATTTAATTCCTTCTTGATTAATTTGATGGCATCAAAAACATAATTCAACTTGTCATGAACATCTGGAACTGATATGCGGGCAAGATCGCTTTCGCTTTTAATTGGATCGGGCAACACTGGGCCCTTACTTTCTATCAATTGAACTTCCAATCCCATGGCTTGGGGAACTACAAGGATATCTGAGAACAGTATAGCGGCATCAACTCCAATGAGGTCTACCGGTTGAAGTGTGATAGCACAAGCCAATTCCGGCGTCTGGCACCTTTCAAAGAATCCATATTTTTCGCGCAGCACTCTGTATTCGGGCAAATACCGTCCTGCCTGTCGCATCATCCATACTGGTGGTCGCTCAACAATTTCACCTCTCAAGGTGCGCAATAAAAGATCATTTTTCAATTTCATTAATCAAGATTTCACTTCTAGGTATAGTATTCAATGGCCAGTTCTATCACATTTTCTTTTGTCGGCTCTTCGCTTACTAATATTTTATTGGTCGTTTTCTTTTTTAATTCTGCCGCTGTTGTTTTGCCAATTGCAAAAAAAATGGTTTTTTCGCCGGCTCTATTTAATTGGAAAAAGCTATTAACTGCCGACGGACTAAAGAACAGGACTCCGTCATAACTTTTTTTCAGTTTTTGAGGAACCATCACAGTCTGGTAAACTACTATCTCATCTACTTCAATTCCATTTTGCCGCAAACTGTTAGTCAACTCTGGCCTTCTTAAATCTCCACAAAAAAATATCACTTCCGTTGCACCACTGACACCATTAATTGTTTCTGCCAGTTCAGCGGCATTGTCAGCAAATCCGGCAATTCGTTCTGACCCAAAATAACGAGTCACAAGATCAAGCGTTGATTGCCCCAAACAAAAAATTTCCCATTCAGGTTCGTGGCCTTCAAGTTCCGTAGCCACTGCTTCTACTGCATTTCCACTCGTGAATACTACAGTAGCCGCATGCAACAAAGCGTGTTCAATTTCCTGTTGCACCTCAATCGTTCGAATAGGTTCGGTTTCAATGAATGAAATGACTTCTATTTCTATTCCCGCTTCCAACGCGTGATCTATGAGCTCCTGGCTCACTGGTCGGGTACACAATATCTGGATTTTATTGTGCTGCATTTCGAATACTATCAGCAATGGCTTGTCCGCCTTCAATTAATAATTCCTTCGCTGAAAGAACACCCAACCTTTCGGCAGAACTTATTTCAACCCTCTTTTCGATTTCAGCTTTTTCGGATCCATCGAGTGAAAGAATGTTGCCTTTAAAATGAATGTATCCATTCTCTTCAACAGCCAGTGCACTGATTGGGGTGGAACAACCTCCCAGCAAAGTGCGTAGAAAGTCTCTTTCAATTTTCGTACATATTGCAGTTGGTTCATCATTAAAAGACTGGCACGCTTCAAAAACGAAGCGATCATCTTCTCTTGATACCACCACAATTGCACCCTGCGCAGGAGCGGGCAACATCCAGTCCAGCACAACACTCGTTGCCGGACGCAATTTGATCCTTTCCAATCCTGCCTGGGCAAATATGGCGGCGTCCCAATTTTCCTGGTTTACTTTTTCCAATCGGGTATTCACATTTCCCCGCAGATTGTTTACCAAATGCCCTGGATACTTATTTAACCATTGTGCTTTTCTCCTAATGCTACTCGTGGCTACAGAAAATGATGAACCATTATTTTTTAATGAAGCATATTTTTCCAGGGTAGAAGCATTCTTAAAAACCAGGAGGTCGTTCACTACTCCTCTTTCCAAAACCGCAGACTGCACAATTCCTTTTGGCATTTGAGTGGGAACGTCTTTCATGGAATGTACGGCAACATCAATACGATTGCTAAGCAATGCAACATCGAGGCTACGCGTGAAAACTCCCTGCACGCCCATTTCATATAGTGGTGTGGCAAGATCAATATCCCCCTGGCTTTTTATTGGAACCAGGGTGGCTTCATATCCTGCACTGGCCAATAAATCCTTAACCCGAGTAGCCTGCCACAAGGCCAGCTGGCTTTCTCTTGTTCCAATCCTTATTAATTTGTGCATGATGAATTAATCGCTCCCTGTAGCAAGATAATCATTGATGGCCTCTATATAGTGGCAACCCCGTTGGTTTTGTACGCGAAGCTTGGAGGCCATACCATTGATCACGCGCTGAATTCTTTCTTCTCCTAAAGCAGTATTAGCATTGGGAAGCGTGTTTTGTTGCAGGTACAGCCTGCAGGAGTGCATTTCTTTGAGCTTTGTTTTGACCGCCCTGAGTATTGGAACATGTTTGCGCATTTCGCACCATTCCATGAAATCCCCAATATAAATCCTAAGTATTGCCTTAGCCTTTGGCACTTCAGCCTGTCGGCGTGCAAGGGTTTCATCCTTCATTCGCGAAAGCTCATCCACATTTACAAGTCGAATATTTTCCAATTGACCCGCGGTTTGTTCAACATTACAAGGAACAGAAAGGTCAATGATCAATTTACGTTGGTCAGTCTTAAGCTTGTCAGCAAAGACTATTGGCTGATCCGCATTTGTAGCCACAAGGATAATATCAGCCAGCGCTACCATTTCATCCATTTGTTCATCTGGTGCAAATGCAACGCCTAATTCCTGGGCCAACTCTTTAGCCTTTTCTGGTGTGCGATTAATGAGTGTAATATCTCCGGATTCGAGATAGTCCACCAGATTCTTGCACATGGATCTACCGATCTTACCTGTTCCAATCAAAAGAATTTTTTTCTTGGATATCTCCTGTACATGTTCACGAATAAACTGCACAGCGGCAAATGACACTGACACTGTTCCGCCACTTAATGCTGTTTGATTCTTGATGGCTTTTGATGATTGAAGAACCGCATTTACCAATCGCTCCACGAAAGCTCCAACAAATCCTTTTGCTTTTGAAATCTTCACGGCTGATTTTATTTGACCGATGATTTCATAGTCGCCCAGAATTTGAGAATCTAAACCGGCTCCCACTTCAAATAAATGTTGAATGGCAGCTTCGCTCTTTTTGATATAAGAGGCGCTGAGGAAAGTTTCAAGCGTTCCTGCGGTTTCAGTGCAGAGCAAGTCCGTCAAATTACTCACATCATCGGCCAGTCCATAGATCTCAGTTCTATTACAGGTAGAAAGAACGAAGAATTCCCTGACGCCGAAAGCAGATGCTTTATTTAATAAGGAGTGATATTGTTCGGTGCTTATTGCAAATTGACCCCTGGTTTCAGCTTCAATTTTTTTGTAGCTGATTCCTGCGACATAAAAATCCGAGATAGCAGTTCCAGTATTTGTATTCATTTCTTAGCGAGGGTCAGGATGCAAAAATAATTTGCGAGAATCCTCTCGCCTAATATATCTGTCACTACTGTGTCATTTTAGGGGCAGACCTGCCAAGAATCTGCTCAGGACCTGATTAAAGTCAACTTGTTTGGCTCGTATTCAGAAACACGTTTACTATTACATTTGCAAACATTGC
>AR_comb_assmDRAFT_10359540_pt1 | contig 26021 bp, 20 predicted proteins | sample ArasoioldDNA_FD_10543 | JGI IMG/M metagenome (IMG submission 10543) | reverse complement strand
TTGAACAGCTCCAGGTTCCTGACGACGAGATACGTCAAATTCCCCAGAACCGCTACCTCTCCCTTGATCTGTCCCGCTTCCCGCAACAACTGCGGCAGCAGCAACCGGCCCTGTCCATCCATTTCGACCTGCTGCCCGTAGTAGTTCGTCCGATCCAGAAACTTCTTCTTTGTGGGATTGAAATTGGAGAGCCCCGCCAGCTTCTGCTCGATCCGGTCCCACTCCTCGAAGGGATACACTTGAGCAACCTTCCCATCGAGGCTGGTGATGTAAAATTGCTGCCCGTATTTCTCGTCGATCACCCGCTTGAACTCGGCCGGGATCTTCAGACGGCCTTTCTCGTCGACCCGGGTTGGATGATTGCCGCGAAACATGGCGCGTTTCGTACCTAAAGGAGAAGAAAGCAGCGCAAATTACGGTCAAAGTCGGGCGATTCGGGCTATTTGTCGAACTGTTGGGTCGGATTTCCACCGGCTCCTCGAATTCAGCTACAAGCTCCCAGAAAGCCTACCGTGCTTGCCACTTTCTACCACTTTGTACCACATCTTAGCCGTAAGTCGTTTATTGTCAAGCAGAAACTTGCAGGTGCTAGTCCCACTCGTACACTGATTTGCGAAACCGCGAACTCTAGTGGTGAATCAAGTTCGCAACCACAATAGCTTGGGCTTACGGCCTTGGTTCTTTCGCCATTCTTTCGCTAAGTTTTTTCTTGACGTCCGCGACTGACGCGGATTTTCTTGTGGAAATTGTGGGTTCGGCCCCAGTGACAATGCCCAGGGTCGCTGCTGCCTTCAAGTGTGAGGATGAAACTCGGTGCGGTGATCGGGCATCGCACGCCACTATTTTGTCGGCTCCACGAACACCGCAGTCCCATACGCCAGAACTTCGGTGACGCCCTGCATGACCTCAGTCGCGTCATATCGCGCGCCGACTACAGCGTTCGCACCCAACTCGGCGGCATGTTGCAACATCAGGTCGAAGGCCTCCTGACGCGTCTTCTCGCAGAGATTCGTAAGCAGCGTAATATTCCCGCCGACCAGCGTTTGCAATCCAGCCCCGATGGTGCCGAAGATGGAGCGGGAACGAACGACGATTCCGCGCACGACTCCGAGCGTTCGCGTCACGTGGAAGCCATCGAGTTCGAACTGCGTGGTCACCATATTGTGACTGACCATCCTACTAGCATAGGTTGCTGCCATCGGGTCCTCTCTCTGTGAACAGGAAACTATAGCGCGGCGCGGAGTCAGCGTGCGAGTGTTTCGCGATGGTCGCGGTCAGGTCTTCGGTCTTCGGTCCTTGGGCTTTCGTCTTGGTGCTCGGGTTTAAATCATGGTCGGAGTGGCAGCCCAAGACCTATGACCTAACACCGAAGACATGATACCCAAGCCCTTTACTCCAGTGCGGCAGCAATGAAGAACTCCCCAGAAGAATTGTCGTACTCAATGCGCAGAACATTGGGCTTGCAGCACACCTGACAGTCTTCGACATAGGACTGGCGACGCCCGGCAGATTCGTCAACGCTGGTATCGTTCCATTCTCCGCAAGAGGCGCATTGGAAGCCAGACTGCACTCTCGCGTTAGTATATGCTGCGTGCTTGGCGTATTAGTCAGAGGTCAGAACGCTAGCGGCGCAATGTTCGTTGCACGCATCGACAAGACTAAAAGCCGAGGGTGAACCAGGCGAATATTTCCCTCGTGTACCTTCGTGCCCTTCGTGGTTGATCGCCTTACACGCTTTGGGAGGATTCATGATTTCGCGGCGCAAATTTCTGGAGGCTGGAGGATTTGCAGCTGGGCTCACAATCACCTCGCCACCGATTGGCATACCGACGAGTGACGATTCCCTTCCCCCATCCATCGCGCGCCTGAAAACACGAAAGGGCGAGGCCACTCCGATCACGCGCGAGGAACGGCAGGCGCGTCAGGACCGCGCTCGCCAGCTGATGAAAGAAAACAACCTCGATGCAATTGTCCTGATGGCTGGAACTTCGCTTCAATACTTCGCCGGGATCCGCTGGTGGGGTGGCGAACGCCTGTTTGCCCTTGTGCTGCCGGCAAAAGGAAATGCGTTCTACGTATGCCCGGCATTTGAGGAAGGGCGGGCGCGCGAACAGATCGTCAAGGCGCCCGACGGAGATCGTCCAGACGTTCGCATCTGGCAGGAGGATGAGAGTCCCTACGAACGAACCGCCCAAGGCCTGCAGGACCGAGGTATCGCGACAGGCAGGATCGCGATCGAAGAGTCCGTGCGGTTTGTATTCACGGAAGGAATGTCGAAGCAGGCCCTGCAAGCCACCTTCGTAAGCGCGACTCCGGTAACGGCTGGTTGCCGCATGATCAAGAGTGTGCACGAAATCGCGTTGATGAGGCTGGCATCCGAGGTCACTTTATCCGCCTACGAAGCTGCCTATCGTGCCGTAAAGGACGGGATGACCCAGCAGCAATTGGAGGATCTGGTCAGCCAGGCTCACGAACGGCTCGGATTTCAGGGTTATGCGGACGTGCAGGTTGGCGAGTTTTCCGCATTTCCACACGGATCACTCGCGCCGCAAGTGGTCCATGAGGGCACAATCGTCCTCATGGATGGTGGCTGCACCGTAGAGGGATATCAATCCGACATCACACGCACGTATGTGCTCGGCAAGGCTTCAGACAAGATGAAGCAGGTGTTCGAAATTGTTCACAAGGCGCAGTCGGCAGCGCTTGCCGCCGCTAGGCCCGGCGCGGAATGCGGATCAGTCGACGCTGCCGCCCGCAAGGTCATCACCAACGCCGGATATGGCCCCGACTACAAGTACTTCACGCACCGCCTGGGACACGGATTGGGCATGGATGGTCATGAGTGGCCATATCTGGTGCGGGGGAATCCGTTCAAGTTGCAAGCGAGCGTCACCACCAGCAACGAGCCGGGAATCTACATTCGGGGGGAGTTTGGCGTAAGGCTAGAAGATGACATGCACATCACCGAGAACGGGGCAGAATTATTCACGCCTCAGAGTCGTTCACTGGAAGATCCATTCGGCAAGTGAGAGGTCGAGCTCAAAGAGCACAGATTTCCTTAGTGGACCTTCGTGTCCTTAGTGGTAAATGCCTTTCGACAGCTCAGTCGACCTTAATGGACCGCCGCCACTTGGCGTGAAGCCACACAAGAATGCCGAGTACACAGACTTCCACGGGGCCGACCTGCATGACGCGCATTTGCCAAATGTGTGTCAAGTCCGTCGTGGCAACATAGACCAACCACGCCATACCGGCTGCGGCGAGCAAAGTCCCGAGACGTTCTTCGGCGCGCACACTGAGAAGGCTTCCTTCCGACGACTGCTGCTTCTTCTTCGTCGCCTTCGGAACCGCCACAACCGGAATGAATTTGTTGGGCGACTGGGTATAGCCCTCCCGCCGGCTATTCCAGTCGATGTGATCGTTTTGGCTGTAATTGGTCACCCTATCCAAGGTGCCACAGAAGGGCCAATAGGTGAGCCTGCCGTTGGTACATGTACGCCCCGTTTGGTCGTTCGAACCGGGGCCGGAAGGACTACTTTTCCGGCACAGGCGGACATCCTGGGAAGTCCTGGACGAAGGTATTGCCGATATAGCCGAGATATTCGATCCCGATCTCGCTGGTGAAAAACCCATCCGCGGTGAGCTTGCGGAGGAAGCCGAAAAACTCGATTCCCTGCCCCAGGCCAGGGTCATTCTTGAAGTTCTTCCGGTATGCGATCAGGTCGAGAATCTCTTTCTGCTGTGCGGACGTGCAGTCGAGGTACGGCTTCTCATAGCGGTCGATGCAGGTGTTGTCCAGCCACATCAAGCCCCCGCCCAGCGTGAGCTGATAATCGCTATTCTCGCTGGTCAGCAGATCGATGAATTCGGGAGCGCCAGCCTCGACGGCGCCCTTTGCGTCGTCATCTGGCGGAATGATCGTGTTGCAAAGGCTCTGCAGCGTTTTATACGCATGTGCTGAAAAGTACTTCGGCGAATACGCCTGCGTTTCCGCCTTTTCAGAATTCACCATGCGGTGGGCGTACTCTGCGGCCTCGAGTGGGATGACACGCAGGACCGAGCCGCCGACCGCGGTCATAGTGAGCGATTTGAGAATGTCGCGCCGTGAGATCGTCATGCTCAAGCTCCGAAATTCCCTTTCTTTGACTGGTCCAACAAGTAGTCGCAGGCTCGCCACGTGAGCGCCATGATGGTCAGCGTGGGATTCTTGTCAGCATTCGTTACGAAGCTTGCGCCATCGGTGACGAACAGATTCCTTACGTCATGCGCCTGACAGTATCCATTCAGCGCAGATGTCGACGGATGTTGCCCCATTCGAACCGTGCCAATTTCATGGATGATCACACCGCCATCGGCGATGCCGTAGGGATGGTCCGCATCCTCACGCGTCGAAGGAATAAAGATGCCGCCCGCTGCCTCCACAATTTCGCGGTACGTTTCTTGCATGTCCTTCGCCATCTTGATTTCGTTGTCGCCCCACTTCCAGTGAAAGCGCAGCGCCGGAATGCCCCACTGGTCGACTACTGAGGGGTCGATTTCGCAATAGCAGTTCTCATTCGGGATCATCTCGCCGCGACCGGAGAAGCCGATGTACGTTCCGTACTTCTTCTTGCACTCCCGCTTCAGAGAAACGCCATAACCCTCGAAGTCGTCGCATAGCCGATCATAGTCGCCCACGCCAGGCATGCCTCGCCCACCGCCGAACTCCGTGTGATATCCGCGGAGGAAATCGTTCTTGCGATCAAATTTCCACCACGGCAGATACATGTGCATGCCGCCGACTCCATCGTGATTGTGAGCCGGCATTCTTTCTAGTTGTGGAAAGTATCCCCCGCAATGGGTTCCCACGGTGTCCATGAGGTAGCGGCCGACGACTCCCGAGGAATTTGCGAGTCCATCTGGAAAAAGGGTCGACCTCGAATTCAGCAATAGACGCGCCGACTCGCAGGCGCTAGCCGCCACAATGAACACACGTGCATTCAGGCGTCTTTCTTCTTTCGTGGCCTTATCGATGTAAGAAACCGCGGCAGCTTTGCCATCTTTCCCCACGATGAGTTCGCGAGCCATCGCGCCGGTGATCATCGTGAGGCGACCGGTCTTTTCCGCAGGTGGAATCATGACCTGACTTGAACTGAAGTTCGACGCCGTCATGCATCCGCGCCCGCATTGTCCGCAGTAATGGCAGCCGGCGCGTCCGTTGTGCGGCTTGGTCAGGATCGCGAGCCGGCTCGGGATGCACGCGATGTTCAGCTTGTCGCAGGTCTTCTTGACAATGGTCTCGGTGCAACGCGGCTTCGGAGGAGGCAGAAACATTCCATCAGGAGCGCTGGGAATATTCTCTTTCGTTCCGAAAACGCCGATGTAGGATTCGACCTTGTCGTAGTACGGGGCAACATCGTCGTAGCTGATGGGCCAGTCGTCACCCATGCCATCGTGCGATCGCACCTTGAAATCCACCGGAGCCATGCGCAGCGCAATGCGCCCCCAGTGATTGGTGCGTCCTCCGACAATCCGCGAACGAAACCAGAGGAATTTGGATCCGGGTGCGGACACATACGGTTCGCCGTCGATCTCCCACGCGCCATTCGGCGCCATAAACTCGTCATTCAATTGGTGACGCAAATGGCCGCCGACTCCCACACCGCGGTGCGGAAGATCGTACGGCCAGACGTGCTCCTTGTAATCGCGCTCAGGGATGATGGGCGGTCCAGCTTCGAGCAATGCCACGTTGAGGCCACCCTCGGTCAGGACTTTGGCTGCGGTGCCTCCGGAGGCGCCCGAGCCAATGATGCAAACGTCAAATGCTTTCGGCGTGCACCGAACCTGCATGACTCTCCTTATGCGTGCTGTTTCAGTTCCCCACGAACGCGGCAGGTCAGTGTACTAGAAGATGGTGGTCTGAACCCAGAACAAGAAAGGCGAGCGCCAGTCCCAACAGCGCTCGCCCTCGAATTACCGACAGAGAATTCACTGTCGCTCTCGTTCCGTCAATCCCTAACTCCAGGTCAATTTGCTCAAGTACTCGTAGCTGGCCTTGATGCTTTCGATCGGCTGTTTAGGATGATCGTGCTCGACGACGTAGTGCTTGATACCGGCCTTGTCCGCGTAGTGGAAAATGCGCTTCCAGTCGATGGTGCCGCTGCCGACTTCAGTCAGGTCAACCGTATCGCCGAAGTTCTGCGAGCCGCCAGTCGAAATTTTCGGCATCGTTTTCACATCCTTCACGTGGACGAGTGGGAAACGTCCCGGATACTTCTCGAAATATTTGACCGGATCAGTACCCGTTGTCTCAATCCAGCAAAGATCCATCTCCATCTTCACCAGATTGGCGTCGCACAGTTTGAGCAGTTCATCGTACGGAAGCTTTCCATCCGTAGGCAGAAATTCGAACCAGTGATTGTGATAGCCGAACTGCATCCCGGCCTTCTTGCTCATTTCACCAGCCTTGTTGAACTTCTCGGCGGCCTGCTTCCAGATGTCAGGAGACTTGCGGAGGTCTTCGGGAATCCACGGGCAAATGATGTATTCGAGCCCGATCGCCTTGGAATATTCGACGACCGACGGGAACTTGTCGTCGAGTTCGTCGTACTGGACATGGGTCGACGGCGCCTTCAGTCCATTCTTGTCGAGGACTGCCTTGACCTGCGGCGCGGTGCGCCCGAAGTATCCTGCAAATTCCACTTCCTTGTAACCGATCTGCGCGACCTTCGCGATGGTGCCTTCGAAATCATCTTTCATCAAATCGCGGACGGTGTAGAGCTGCACTGCGACTTTGTTGATCTTGTGCTCGGCGGCCCAAAGAAGACGGCCCGGCAGCAGAGTCAGGGCGGCAGCGGTACCAGTAGTTTTCAGAAAAGCTCGACGGTTCATGGCATGAACACTCATGATTGCGTTTCCTCCGAGAGGGGCCCGCAGGGGCGGAAGTCGAATTCGGGAGAATTATACGCGCCGTACCTGCGCGTGCAGCAACGAGTTGATGGGTGCAGTTCCAAGGCGGGAATTGCTGGGGACGCGGGGTTCGCGTCCCCGATCGAAAACTGATGTTTAGCCTTTTGCGACCTGCAGGTTGTTGGTGACCTGGAATGTCCCAGACACACCGTTGGCGCGTATCCCTGCAAGATTCTTGTCAGCTTCGCTATCGACTACACCTTCCAGAGTGACCCGGCCATTCTTTACGATGATGCGGATCGGCTTCTGGACCCCAAGTTCGTACTTCTGCAGGCCCGGATCGCCATAGATCGCACGAAACAGACGCAGCCGGATTTGGTCATCAATAGACGAAGGAGGCAGGACCTCAATCTGGTTGTCCACCTTCTCCACACCTTCAATCTTCTTCACTACGTTTTCAGCGTCAGACTTCAACGTCGGACGCGTCACCTGACCAATCAGGGTGACGTTAAAGCCCTCAACCTTGAAAGCGATGTTGTCGAAGACGCCGAAATACGGCAGCATCAGGATCTCGTGGCGCACCTCGCGAACAATGCGGTCTTGGGACTTTGGCGACGCTTGATCGCGTTGATTTTGAGCGGCTGCACTCAAAGTGAAAAGAGCAACCAGGCAAGCTAGAAGCACACACCGATTCGGTTTCATATCGTTGACTTTCCGTTTCACGTTCGACCTCCTATGTGGATGCGGAATTCCCCAGGGTGGTTGGCATTCAGTCTAGCGCGGAAGAGGTACCCACGGGCCTACGAGGGAAGATTAATGAGATTGGGATAGGGATGAGGGGCGCGGGATGCGCCCCTAAGGTAGTTACGCCGTTACACTGAGGCCGCTGCCTAGGGAACTTGAGGGTGCGGAGACTTCATTGCTGGAAGACATCGGATTCATGACCGGCGGTGGTTCCCTGTGAGTGCGGTGCGCAGTGTTTCTCAATTCGGCAAAGGCCTGCTGCGCCGCTTGTACGTCTCCGGACTGCAGTGCCTGCCCGATGGCTGCGAAGTCATTCTGGCGCTCGCCGACCCCGAACTCCCGGCCGCTGCCGAAGGGGCTATTCTGAGCAAGATCCTGAATGGCGGCGAATTCCTGACGAGCCGCCGACAGATCGCCGGATTGAAGTGCCTGGCCTAGTTTCTTGAGGTCAGAATTCCGCTCCTGAAAGTAGGTGTGCATGTCCTGGTGGATCGAATTGCTGGAAACCGCTGATGTCGACATAAAACTCTCCTCACTACCCTGCTGCAATACAGGAACCACATCGGCGTGAGATCTGACTTACTTGAACGGCACGTTGTGTTAAACGCCTCTTAAGTCGAGTGCTGGGCTCGTCCTTTCTCCACTCACCTCCCGCTCATCCTTTCAGCTGGAGCTTCAACCCGTGATTGACATCCAGAACACCGACGTCCCCGCAGTTCCTTACAACCCAGTCTGCTCCAGCTTCGTGCAAGGAATCTTGCTTCACCGTCGTGTTGAATGCGACCACTCTTGCACCGGCCGCTTTCCCCGCCTTGACTCCCGCGGGAACATCTTCGAACACGACGCACTCGGCCGCCGGAAACCCCAGCGCGGCCGCTCCTTTCAGAAACGGCTCCGGATGCGGCTTTCCATGTGTGATGTCAGTCGAGGTGATCAGTTTCTGTGGGATCGGAAGACCCGCCGCTTTCAGTCGCACCTCGGCCAGCGCCCGCGTGCTCGACGTAACAATCGTCCACCGATCCTCCGGCAGAGCGGCCAGCAACTCGAGGGCACCCGGCAATGGCACCACGCCTTCCAGATCCTCAATCTCGCGACGCTCGACTTCGCGGTTCTCTACCTCGTGGTCGGCGCCGGGCAAATACTCCCGCACCGTCGTGAGACTCGGCCGCCCGTGCGCCCGGGAAACAACTTCCTCCGGATTGAATCCATGCTCGATGGCCCATTTACGCCAGACGCGCGCGACGGCTGGTGTGGAGTTGATGAGCACACCATCCATATCAAACAAAAGAGCGGCACAAAAGATTTCTGTCATAAATGAGAAGAGTCTCATTCGAGTGTAGCGTAGTGATACGTGTCACCTACTGCGATATCGGCGGTCACATCGCGATTCCGCAACCGCAGTATCATATGGTCTAGGATCTTGTAGGGGTGCGCCGTGCTTTCCAAGTGCGCCAATCCCGAGTGCTCCGAGCCGTTTCGATTCCTTCACCAGGGGAAACTCTTCTACCTGGCACCTGCCCCGGGAGTGCCCAACGCTGACGACGAATTTGCCACTTTGCCGCATGAGCGGTTCTGGCTCTGCGACTGTTGCTGCAGACTGATGACGATGGTTTGGGAGGGAGCTCAAGCAAAGCTCATCCCGCTTCCGAAGCCGATGGCTACCTCAGTCAGTTGGGAGGAACCCAGAAAGCAGGCCGCCAATGCAGGTGGCAGATCATAGTCCGCGCGATGGTGGACAAAAGAAACGCGCCGCAGGCCTGAACTCTGCGGCGCGACCAGATACTTGGGCGGGCGAGAGCTGAGCCCTCACGTCGCAGAAGTCTACGACTGAACGATCTTCTCCAGCGCCGGGCGATTGCGGATCAACAGCGTCGATCCCTTGAGCTGCAGCAACTGCTTTCTTTTGAATTCGGAAAACAGGCGGCTGACGGTTTCGCGTGTCGTACCGATAATCTCCGCGATCTCCTCGTGCGTGAGCGTAAGCTTCACTTGCAGTCCACCATCATTTTGTGGACTTTTCGTCGACCAGGAAAGCAGGAGCTTGGCGAACTTTTCCGACGGCGAAGTCGCCAAGCCCAAAGTGCGAATCTCCTCGTAGGCGGTGTAGTAGTTGCGGCTCAACTGCTCGGCAACACGCAACGCAACTTCTCCATGCTCTTTCAAAAACTGGAGAAGCGACTCGCGGGGAATGAAGTTCGCCTGTCCCGGCTCCATCATCTCGGCGGTGACTTCATAAGGCCGGTTCGAGATCACAGAGTTGAGTCCCAATACATCGCCTGCCTCCGAGAGCTTGGTGATGATGGTCTTGCCTTCGCGCGATGAGGTGGAGAGTTTCGCTTTCCCGGCGCAGAGCACAAAGACTCCACGTGGCTGCTGCCCTTCGATGAAGAGCATCGCACCCTTGGGATAGACGGCAGTGGATTTGATTTCGTTGAGGCGCTGTCCCGCGTGAATCGAAAGATTGCAGAATAAATGTTCTTCACGTACCGGACAGGTCAGGCAATTATCAAGAATATTTAGGCCGTAAGGGGCGCGCATATCGCTGCACCTCCTTACCGATTAGAGTGCACCTGCGCACTTTTGGGTGTGATCGCGGTCACAAGCCGTTGTGATCAAGGATATGCGTGCGCCCGCCTGTAAAGCCTGACACTCTGCGAGGATAGCGATCGTGTCGAATTCTTCCGCAGTACGCCAACCCTATTGTTATGAAAAAATAGCTGCATTCTCAGTCCCGGGAGAACTTCTGTGAGCCAGCTATCGAGCCCGCCCGTTTCCTCACCAGTCGGGAAAATCTACACCGCTCTCCCACCCGCGCGCGGTGCGCTCGAACCCCTGTTTCTGCCACGATCCGTAGCTGTGATTGGAGCCACAAATAAGCCGGGTACCGTGGGACAGAGCGTGATCTCCAATCTGCAGCAAAGCAAATTTCCCATCAAAATCTACGCAGTCAATCCAAGCCATCCTGAAGTTCTTGGTATCAAGACCAACTCCCGCGTCGCGGAGATTGCAGGCGGCGTTGATTTGGCTCTTGTGGTTACGCCCGCGCAGACCGTGCCACAGATTATCGGAGAGTGCGTCGATGCCGGGGTAAAAGCCGCGGTTGTGATCTCCGCAGGCTTCCGCGAGCAAGGCCGAGACGGCGCCCTACTGGAAGAAGAAATCAGAAAACACCTGCAGCGCGGATCCCTGCGGCTGATCGGGCCCAACTGCATGGGATTCATGAATCCCACGATCGGCCTGAATGCGACGTTTGCCAAATCGCTGCCGAAAAACGGCAGCGTGGCCTTCTTGAGTCAGAGCGGCGCACTGCAGACAGCCATTCTCGACTGGGCCGACAAGGAACACGTGGGCTTCAGCGCGATCGTTTCCACTGGCTCCATGCTCGATGTGGGATGGGGCGATCTCATTTACTACTTCGGCGACGATCCTCACACCAAGAGCATTCTGGTCTATATGGAGTCGGTCGGAGATGCACGCTCGTTTCTTTCCGCTGCGCGCGAAATCGCATTGAGCAAACCCATCATTGTGATCAAGGCCGGACGCTCGGAAGCCGCGTCGCGAGCAGCGGCCTCACATACTGGTGCCCTTACTGGAAGTGACGATGTGCTGGAGGCGGCATTCCGGCGCTGTGGTGTGTTGCGCGTACAGAACATCGCGGACCTCTTCTACATGGCCGAGACGCTAAGCAGGCAGCCCCGGCCCCGCGGACCGCGATTGAGCATCGTCACCAATGCAGGCGGGCCGGGAGTTCTCGCCACCGACGCCCTGATGGCCACCGCGGGAGAGTTGACGGTCTTGTGTCCCGAGACCATCCATCAACTCGACAGTTTTCTATCCCCGCACTGGAGTCGCAGCAATCCGGTGGATGTGCTGGCCGACGCTGATGCGGAGCGTTACGCACGAGCCGTCGACATCGTGTCCAAAGATTCGGGAGGTGACGCACTGCTCGCCATCATCGCCCCGCAAGGATTAGCGGACCCCACCGCCGCCGCAACCGCGATTGCGAAGTACGCCCACACCACGGGCAAGCCGCTGCTGGCGAGTTGGATGGGCGGCGACGGAGTAGCCGCAGGAACCGAGATTCTGAATACGGCGGGCATTCCGACATTCTCCTATCCCGACACCGCGGCGCGGGCCTTTACCTACATGTGGCGTTACACGTACAACCTGCGCGGGCTGTATGAAACTCCGGCTTTGATTGAAGGTCCGGAAGCCATGGCTGAAGCACGCAAGCAAATTGCGGAATTTGTGCAGCACGTGCGCGGGTCCGGCCGAACCGTGCTGAACGAGTTCGAATCGAAGCGAGTTCTGTCAGCGTATGGAATTCCCGTGGTCGAGACCCGAGCGGCGGAAGGCGAGGAGCAAGCTGTAGCGATCGCTTCCGACATCGGCTATCCGGTGGCGCTGAAGCTCCTCTCGAACACGATCTCTCATAAGACTGATGTGGACGGTGTCCGCCTGAGCTTGCAGAACGAAGAACAGGTGCGCGGCGCATTTCATTCGATTCGCGCCGCCGTCACTGAAAAAGCGGGAGAAGAACATTTCGGCGGTGTCACCGTGCAAGCCATGGTGCGACGGGATGGATATGAATTGATCCTGGGCAGCACCGTCGACGCGCAATTTGGGCCGGTAATCTTGTTCGGGTCCGGTGGCGTCATGGTCGAGGTCTACAAGGACCGCGCGCTCGCCCTCCCTCCTCTGAATACCACTCTGGCGCAGCGGCTCATGGAGCAGACAAAAATCTTCGACGCACTGCGCGGAGTGCGGGGAAGAAAACCAATCGACTTGGCGGCGCTCGAGCAGGTCCTCGTCCGCTTCAGCCAGCTGATCTTGGAACAGCCCTGGATCAAAGAGATTGACATCAATCCCCTGTTGGCTACCCCCGATCATCTACTCGCTCTGGATGCTCGCGTTGTGGTGCATGACGTCAGCACGACTCCTGAGCAAATCCCGCAAGCTGCAATTCGTCCTTATCCGGCCCAGTATGTCTGGGACTGGACGCTGAAGGATGGAACAGCGGTGACGATTCGCCCGATTCGTCCGGAAGACGAGCCGCTGATGGTGCAGTTCCATACCACGCTCTCCGAGCGCAGTGTTTATCTCCGGTATTTCTGTTCGTTGAGCCTGAGCACGCGTGTGGAGCACGAGCGCTTGGTGCGTATCTGCTTCGGCAGCTACGATCGCGGATTTGCTCTGGTCGCCGATCGCAGGAATCCAGTGACAGGTCATCACGAAGTTTTAGGCGTAGGCCGTTTCAGCGCGACCAGTCGTGGCGAAGCGGAAGCCGCAGTACTTGTCTCCGATCAGTGGCAAGGACGCGGACTCGGCACGGAGCTTCTCGCCGGCGTGGCGCGCGTTGCGCGCGAAGAGAAATTCCGAAAATTAACAGCGGAAATTTTGCGCGACAACCTGGCCACGCAGGCCATCTTCAAGAAAGCGGGTTTCACGCTCCGCGCAATGGAAGATCCATCTTCGGTATCAGCAGCGTTGGAACTCTAGCTCAGCCGCGGAGGGACAGCCGCCTCGGCTGTCCGGCGAAGCCTGCCCTGAGCTTGCCGAAGGGGCGAACCCGAGCGCAGACGCGATAGTCGAGGGCGAAGCCAATCGTACTACGCGATCGTGGCGGGCTTCACAATCTCCAGTTGCGGCTCGAACTTCAGCGTCGTTCCCAATGCACGCGAAACCAGGCATAGCTTCTCGGCGCGTTTGAGCAAATCAAGCGCGCGGTCCCGCTCTTCTGTGGAAGCGATTTTCAAGTTCGGGCGCACCACGATTTGCGTGAAGCTGTAGCCGGATTCCGCTTTGCGCACGACGCCGCTGGCTTCCACCTGCAGATCGGTAAAGTCGAATTGCACGCCGCCTGCAATCGCGCGCAAGGTCGTGGTGAAACAACCTGCGATGGCCGCGAGCAGTAGTTCCTCGGGCGTCCAGCGCCCCTCCAGTCCGCCAAATTCCGTGGGCGCTGTGAAATGGATCGCATTGGGAGCCGAATCCGATTTGGCCAGGCCCGTGCGTCCGGAAGTCCACCACGCTGCTACTCGATATGCATGCTCTTCAGCCATGTCGTGTAATTCTCCTTGGGAATCTTGTGACCAATTGCGGCCGGGGCTGTACTGCCCAGCTGTTTTTCCGTTGTCGAACTGGCGAACTCTACGCCGCTCCTTCTTTTGACACGCCAGCCCGCTCCCGCTCGATTCGCTCGATCTGGGCACGCAGCCACTTGGCCAGTGCTTCTTCCATTTCCTTCTGGCTTCCAGTGCGATAGAGGTCTTCAACGGTCTGTCCTTCAGCGGTCAGAGGGATGAAGCGGCACGGAATTGCGTCTTTGCGCTGTCCCTCGGGAACAAACTGCTCCAGCAGGCAGCTATCACAGGGATGCGGTCGCGCGGGATCGCAAAAATTAGGGCAAATCGGGGAATCTTCAAAAATCGCCGGGGCCCGCCACGGCGCACGGGGAGAACGCCCATAGCCTCCGTCTTCCAGGAAGCTCAACTCGAACTTGAGGACGTCGAGGATATCGCGATCGTCTTGAGCCATAGGTCACCTCAATGTGGAGGCAGGATGACAGAGGAAGCCGACTAACACCGTGCATTTCGTCACCACGATTTGTGATCGCCGTCACACCGAAGTGGTCCCCGGAAGAGCGTCCTAATCTGAAATGCCTTGATTTTGCAGGACTTTCTGATAGATCAGAGTGATTCTCATCACTTTCTAATGTGATCGAAATCACTCTTGACATCTTGGAATAGCGCCGTGGTCTTCTGCGCTCAATTCCGATTTGGAATCCAGAATCCACGAACCTCGATCCCGCCGGAAATCACAGCCAGCCGTGAGGCTACTCACATCGTGTCGTTTTCTAGAGTTCGAGGGCGCAGCAAGGATCAGAGGCGAACAGATCTCCCGTCATCACATAGGCGCGAGCGCGCGATCCTCCACAGACGTTGCGGGCCTGGCAGCGCCCGCACTTCCCTTTCAGGCGAGAGCTGTCACGCAGCGACACGAACATCGATGAGTCGCAGTACACCTTCGCAAGCGACTGACCCATGACGTTTCCGGCCGTGAGAGGCAAAAAGCGGCTGGGGTACACTTCGCCCCGCCAGTTGATGAAAACAAGTCCCTTGCCATCGTTCACGCCCTTGGGCGCGCAGTTCGCTACGTCAGCTTCGGTCAGCCGGCCTCGCGATTCGCGAATGCGTTGCTGCAGCAGATAACGCTGATAGTGCGGTCCTTCCGTGGTCTTGATCTGAAAATGAACCCGCTTCGAAGCCGCATAAAGCTTGGAGAAAACCTCTTCGTGTGCCTCAGGGGACAGCAATTTGTCCGCTTCATCGCGACTCGCCGGGACGAAGAAGAATACATTCCACATAGCTACATCGAGACGAATCAGCAGTTCGATCATCGAATCAATGTCGTGGAAATTTCGTCGGGCAACAATCGTATTGACTTGCACTGGCAGCTGTACTTCGTGGCAGGCACCAATCATCTCAAGCGTGCGCCGGTGCAGTCCCGACATACCCCAGTGACCGTCGTTCAAAGTTGGCGTGGAACCATGCAGCCAGAAACCCACACGCATCAAGCCGCAAGCCTTCAGCTCGCCCATAATGCGAGCATCGACCGCCGGCGTTGGCAGCAGCGTCAACGAAGTCCGCACCGACCGATTCGACGCGAACTCGATGATGGGAAACAGATCAGGCCGCAACAACGGATCACCGCCGGTGAGCGCCAGCAGCGGCACGCGCATGGCGCCAACTTCCTCGATCAGGTGAAAGGCTTCGGCCGTGGAGAATTGCCGGTTGTCGCGATGTCCTTTTGGACTGCGAGCCGTCGCGGATTTCCATCCATTAGCCTGCGTCAGTTCCCAGGTCACCTGCAACGGCCTGAGGCGAGAGGCATGCGCACTGGCTGCATCTACCTTCGGAGTAACAGGCAAACGCTCCGACGCGGCCATCTCCGCCGTCGCAGGATCCAGTGCAGAAGTGGGAAGCATCCTGCTGACTCTAGAGTCCCATCCGCCGGGTGGCAGTGGCCTGTGGCACAACGGATTGTGATAACCATCACAAACGACAGGGGAAAACCCTGTGATTGATGTCACAGGGCGGAGTGACTTCTGCCATAGGGTCAGTTTCGGCTTGCGTGTGATCCTACGCCTGCGAGTGAGTTCTCAGGTAGGACGTACGGTACAGAGCCATTCGGATTTCAAGGGTTGCAACCGTCCGCCAAACGGGTGTCCCTGCTCTGTGATATCGTGCGGGACAAAATTCTTCCTCAGGAGGAAGCAAGACAATGAAATATCTCTCCTTTCGTACGGTCCTTGTCGCCATGCTGGCATGCGGAGTAGTCGCATTCTACGCATCTCCCGCATTTGCGGACGACGCGGCCGCCACCTACAAAGCAAAGTGCGCAATGTGCCACGGCGCTGATGGCAAGGGCGGCAAGATGGGAACCCGCGATTTCGCGTCCCCGGAAGTGAAGGCGGAAACCGATGCCCAGTTGACTGACATCATCACCAAGGGCAAAGGCAAGATGCCGGCATATACGGGCAAGTTGAAAGATACGGAGATCAAGGACCTGGTGACCTACGTTCGCAGTCTGGCGAAGTGAGGTCTTGCGAAGTAAGACCTGGCGAAGCAAGGCTCTAAATGGAAGGCGGCCGAAAATGCCGCCTCCGACAATTCGATTCATAGTGAAGAAACGGCGGGTGAGACGATGTCCACGCGAACAATACGGAATCTTTTTGCGCCTGGAGTTGTTCTCACCCTTCTTTTAGCCGCTGCCTCTCTCAACGCCGCGTCGAAAAAAGAACCTCCTAAACCTACTGTCGATGAATGCCTAGCCTGCCATAGCGATGCCACGCTCTCCCATGAGGTGAACGGCAAGACCGTCAACCTGCACGTTGACCCGCAAGCCTTCAAAGATTCGATTCACGGCAGCATGTTTACTTGCGTGGATTGCCATTCTGACGTCAAGAGTGCCGCGCACGATACGCCTCCCAAACACATCACCTGCGCCACCTGTCACGCCGATCAGCAAGCAGCCTACGATCGCAGCTTCCATGCCAAAGCCGTGCTGGGGGGAAATGACAACGCGGCCAGATGTGTTGACTGCCATGGCAGCCCGCACGAACTCCTGCCGGCGAGTGATCCCAAGTCGCGCGTTGCCCATGGCAATATTCCGGCGACCTGTGGCACATGCCATAGCCAGAAGTTCGTAATGGAGAAGAGCGGCCTCAGCGTGCAACCGGTCGCTTCCTACCAGCAAAGCGTCCATGGACACGCCGTCGCCAACGGATCAGAGAAGGCTGCGGTCTGCACCGACTGCCACGGATCGCACGAAATTCTCGATGCGAAAGACGCAAAGTCATCCATCTTTAAGTTCAATGTTCCGCTGACCTGCGGCAAGTGCCACGATCAGATCTCGAAGGAATTTCAGCAGAGCATTCACGGCCAAGCCTTGGCGAAAGCCAATTGGCAGGCGCCCGTGTGTACCGATTGTCACGGGATTCATTCCATCCAATCCCACACCGATCCGAACTCTCCGGTGTCGGCGCAAAATCTCGCGCAAGTGACCTGCGCACGCTGCCACGAAGGAGTGCGACTCTCGCAGGAGTTCGGCGTAGAAGGCCGGCGCGCCTCCACCTATCTGGCGAGCTATCACGGACTCGCGTCTCGCTTGGGATCCCAAGTCGTTGCCAACTGTGCCAGTTGCCACGGAACGCATAGCATCTTTCCGTCAACCGATCCACGATCCACGATTCATGCCGCGAATCTGGCACGCACCTGCGGACAGTGCCATCCCGGCGTAACCGAGAAATTCACCGCCGCAAAGGTTCACGTGGATGCGCCACTCTCGGCCGACATCGGCAGCAAGGCCGTGCGCTGGATTCGCAAGTTTTATCTCGGCATGATCTTTGCCGTGATTGGCGGGATGCTGCTGCACAACTTCATCATCTGGCGAGCCAAAGTGATTGCCCGCCGGAAGTTAGAACACCACTTCGTTGTGCGCATGCCGCTGCGTTTCCGCTTGCAGCATGCCACCCTGCTCTCGAGTTTCATCCTGCTTGTGTTGACGGGCTTCGCCCTGAAGTTCCCGACATCATGGTTCGCGTCGATGTTGTCTCTGGGAGAGCACATGCGGCAACTGGTCCATCGCATTGCCGCGGTGGTTCTAATCGGCGTCAGCGTCTATCACCTCTGCGAGCTTCTTCTGACACGTGAAGGACGCCGCCTCGGCCGCGATCTCTTTCCCGTGTTGGACGACATTCGAGGGGCGTGGCAGAATCTCTCGTACTACCTGGGGCTGTCGACGCGCAAGCCGGAATTTGCCCGCTTTAATTACGCAGAGAAAGCGGAGTACTGGGCGCTGGTCTGGGGCATGTTCGTCATGGCCGGAACCGGCATCATGCTGTGGGCAAAAGTCTTCTTCGGCAATCATCTGCCCCGCTGGTGGCTGGATGTCGCCACCGCGATTCATTATTACGAGGCAGTGCTGGCAACCCTTGCGATTTTGGTGTGGCACTTCTATCAGGTATTTCTCGATCCAGACGTTTATCCGATGAACTGGGCCTGGTGGGATGGAAAAATGACGCTGCATCACTATCGCGAAGAACACGGACTGGATGAAGATCCTCAGATCGAAATGTCTGATATCCGGAAGCTAGACGAAGAACCCGCGGAAGAATCCGAAATGACAGAGGCCAAGCATGGAGACTGACAACACTCCGACCCCTGCCGTGGAACCCTGGCACCGCTCGCGCATGCTGCTGCGCAATCCGGTCAGCCTCGCAGGCGTAGCGCTGGCCATCGTCAGCATTGCCAACATTTTTATCTTCTTCCTGATTGACCAGATTGCGGTCAAGGCCAGCCCTTATATCGGCATTCTGGCCTACATGGTCTCCCCGGGATTCCTGATCCTGGGCCTGCTTCTCATGCTTGCAGGAATGCTGCTAGAGCGGCGCAAGCAAGCTGTGCCCTCGGCGTTTTATCCGCGAATCGACCTCAATGATCCTACGCAGCGTGGCGCGGTCATTTCGTTTGCCACATTTCTGATTGTCTTTGTCGCAGTCAGCGCGGCGGGCAGCTACAAAGCCTACGAGTTCACAGAGTCGACCAGTTTCTGCGGACAGTTGTGCCACACCGTTATGATTCCGGAATACACCGCATATCAACAATCTCCGCATGCGCGCGTAACTTGTGCGGAGTGCCATGTAGGATCCGGGGCAACGTGGTTCGTGAAGTCCAAACTTTCGGGAAGCCGCCAGGTCTTTGCCACCATCTTCAATACGTATCCCCGTCCTATTCCCTCGCCGGTGAAAAATCTGCGTCCGGCCCAGGAGACCTGCGAGCAGTGCCATTGGCCAAAGAAGTTCTACGGCGGCCAGCTCAAAGTGTTTTCCCACTACGCCAATGACGAGAAAAATACCCTGCGCCAGATTCGCATGCTGATCAAGACGGGCGGCGGAGATCCGGCCACGGGAGCGCCTGAGGGCATCCACTGGCACATGAACATCGCCAACAAGATTGACTATGTCGAGGCCGACGAAAAACGTCAGGTGATCCCCTACATTCACGTTCAAGACATGCAGGGGCGTGTCACGGAGTACTACGCGAAAGATTCCACCCTAAGCAAAGACCAGATCGCCAAGGCGCCCCGGCACCACATGGATTGCGTGGATTGTCACAATCGTCCGACGCACATTTATGTTCCGCCCGATCTCTCCGTGGATCAAACACTACTGGCGCGCCGCATCGATAGCTCACTGCCCTTTATCAAGCAGCAAGCAGTGACGGTATTGTCGGCCACTTACAAGACAAACGATGAAGCCATGCAGGGTATCGCCAGTGGACTGGAAGGCTTCTACGAGACGAAATATCCGGATGTTGCCAGGAAGAAGCAAGCGGAGATCCGCACCGCGGTCACCGAGATCCAGCAGATCTACAAGCGGACGACCTTCCCCGAAATGAAGTTGAACTGGCAGACGCACCCGAACAATCTCGGTCATTATTACTTCCCGGGATGCTTCCGCTGCCACGACGGCCAACACGTCTCCGCCGATGGACGCGTCATCAGCAAGGACTGCAACCAGTGCCACACCATGATGTCGCAGAACGAAGGGACCGCAACCGCCACGGCGACTGCTCCAGGTTTCCAGCACCCAGTCGACATCGGCGATCTAACCCAGGTCAGTTGTTCCGACTGCCACACCGGCGGAGTGGGACCGTAAGAATGAAACCCTAAAGTTTTGCTTTCCGGCAAACCGCCGATCCACCCTTTGTCAGCGGTCGATCTGCCCTGCCCCGTTCAGTTCCTGTACTGGCATCTTGACTAACTTCCCAAAATGCGAGAACCTCAGCGACACTTCCTCCACGCACCGGGAGTATCCACTTGGGGTCCACGTTATCTTCCTTAATTGATGCTGCTGCGACCGGGAATGAGTCCGCCACGGAAGCGCTTTTCACCGCGCTCTACTCGGAACTGCACCGTCTCGCGCATCGCGAACTAGCGCGTCGGGGAGGCGCCGTCAGCCTGAGCGTCACCACCTTATTGCATGAAGCATATCTCGACATGGCTGGACGCGGCGACGCCAAGTTCCCCGACCGCGCGCGTTTCATGGGGTATGCAGCCCGAGTTATGCGGGGACTGATCATCGATCACGCGCGCAACCGGCAGGCCCAGAAGCGCGGCGGACAATTTGAGATCACCACCCTCGAAAACAAGAACGTGGCAGATCTCGCGGACGATCGCGAACTCACCAGGATCAGTGACGCGCTCGACAAGCTTGCCACGGTAGACGCGGAACTGGCTGAGTTCGTTGACTTGAAATTCTTCTGTGGATTTTCTTTCGCAGAAATTGCCGCCATGCGCAATCTTTCGGAGAGAACCGTCCAAAGGAAATGGGAGAAAGCCCGGATCTATCTGCATCGGGAGTTGCGCACCGACTTATCGATTTGAGGTCCTAAATGTCGACATTCAACCCGGAGAAATGGCACATCGTAAGTCCGTATCTCGACAAGGCACTCACTCTGACAGAGAGCGACCGCGCCGCGTGGCTCGACTCATTGCGGACGGAGAATGCTGACCTGGCGCGCGACGTGCAGGAACTCCTGAACGAGCACCAATCCGCACAGCAAGATGGGTTCTTAGAAAACAGTCCGCTCACTCCCCATGCGCGGCCCGGGCTGGCAGGGCAGGTTGTTGGGGCATACCGGTTGATCTCCCCGATCGGATACGGAGGCATGGGCACCGTTTGGCTGGCGGAGCGCAATGATGGACGCTTCGAGCGCAAAGCAGCGGTCAAGTTTCTTAGCGCCGCTCTGGTGAACCGGGAAGGGGGCGAGCGATTCAAGCGGGAGGGCTCCATTTTGGGTCGCCTCTCTCATCCCAACATTGCTGAACTTCTGGATGCGGGCGTCGCCGACGCAGGACAGCCGTATCTGGTCCTGGAATACGTCGAAGGCCAGCCGATCGACCTGTACTGCGATGAACGCAAGCTGGACGTGCGTGCGAGGGTTCAACTCTTCCTGGACGTTCTGGGCGCATTAGCACATGCCCACTCACACTTGATCGTTCATCGCGATATCAAGCCTTCGAACGTCCTCGTAAACCATGAAGGGCAGGTCAAGCTGCTGGATTTCGGAATCGCGAAGTTGCTGGACGACGGAGCGAATCGTGCTGCAGAGACTCAGCTGACACAACAGGCTGGTGGTGCTCTCACTCCTGCTTTCGCAGCACCAGAGCAAGTCAGCGGCGGAGCGGTAACTGTAGCCACAGACGTATACGCCTCTGGCATCTTGTTGTATCTCCTGCTCACAGGGAAGCATCCTGCCGGATCGTCGACAAATTCTCCGGCAGAATTAGTCAAAGCAATCGTTGAAAAGGAGCCTCTGCGTCCCTCGCTTGCAGTAGACAGCGCAGGTACCGAGAAGCGCAGCGCGAGCGAGGAACGACTTCGGCGGCAACTGCGTGGCGATCTCGATGTAATTGTTCTCAAGACCTTAAGCAAAGAACCGCGCCACCGCTATGCAACCGCCAATGCCTTCGCGGAGGACTTGCAGCGATATCTGGACGGCGAGGCCGTGCTCGCGCAACCGGAAAGCAGCTGGTATCGCACCAGGAAGTTTCTATCCCGCTATCGCTGGGCCGTCGCTTCGGCATCAGCTGTCGTACTCGCGCTGGCCGTGGGCTTAGGCGTGGCGCTCTGGCAAGCGCACATTGCTCGGCGCGAAACGCGCGTCTCGGTCGCCATGGAAAAATTTCTTGAGGACATCTTTCGCGCCAACAGTTCGTACCAGGACGATCCGGTCAAAGCGCGGCAGACCACCGCGCGCGAACTGCTCGATATCGGCGCCCGCAAGATTGATGACGAATTCGCCGGTGTACCAGAAGTGAAGATCAGGATGCTGCGCACTCTGGGAATCATGTACTCCGATCTCGGCCTCTCTGATCAGACCGTGGGCCTGCGCCGCAAGCGCGTCGATCTGATACGAAACCAATATGGCAACAATTCGCTGCAATTGGCCCAGGCACTCATTGACCTCGGGAGTGCGATGCAGTCTTCGAAGTCAGTAAAGGACATGGAAGGAGTTCTGCTCGAAGCCAAGAAAATCCTGGACAGCCGTGGCGATTTCTCCTCAACAATGCGGGGAAACCTCGCAATGACGCTCGCACAGCACTACGAATCCTCCGACCTGAAGCAGGCCCTCAACTACTCTCAGGAAGCCGTCCAGGTTTATCGTAAGCATCCCGACGATCCATTGTTGCCGGAATCCTTGTATGAAGAGGGCCTCATACTCTCGACGGTTGGGAAGTGGCGCGAGTCGGAACCACGCCTTACCGAAGCCATCCAATTGTCAAAACAAATTGACGGAGATCCGAACGCCAGCCTCGCACGCTACTATGCCTATCTTGGAGAGACGCAGGAGGGCCTGACGGAGTTCGGCGCCGCCGAGGATAGCCTGCGGGGAGCGTTGTCCGCAGCCCGCAAGCTGAATGGCGAAGACCACATCGACACTCTGGAAACCGAAATGCGCCTCGGCCAATTTCTTGTTGGTACGTCGCGAACAGCAGAAGGCCTCGAGCACATCGAGAAGGCAAAAGAAATCCTGCTGCGTACTCGCGGCGCCGATGATCCGTTTTTCGCACCTCAGATATTCCTGGAATATGGCAGGGCCCTGCACAATGCCGGCCATTGGGAAGACGGCCTGTCAAACGTGCTGAAAGCGATAGAGAACCGGCGCAAGAATCGGCCCGGCACTCGCTATCTGGCGCAAATGCTGTACCTGCAGTCCTCAATTATGCTCGAAATGGGACGCAGCGCGGAAGCCCAACGCCTGCTCGACGAGGGGGACCAGATCGCCCGCAAGGTCAACTACCCCACTCCTTACCTCGCTGCCGACGCGCGAGCGCGGCAGCTGATTGCAACCGGCCGGACGAGCGAAGCAGACGCTGCGCTCGACGCGTTTCATGCCGTAACTCCGCCTGCTGGTGCGCTTGAACTGGACACGTTGAAGGTTGAGGTCTCAAGAGCGGAAAATGCGCTGGCTCGTAACGATTTCAATGAGGCTAGCCGACTGGCAGGAGCGGTGAGCCGCGAGCTCTCCGCTAGTTCGGCGCGGGACTATATGAAATGGCTTGAAGCGCGCGCTGCGCTGGTTCAGGGCCTCGCGGATTTGCGCCTCGGTCATCCCTCTGATGCGTTACCACTGCTGCAACGCGCCGTTGAACTGCGACAGGCTATCACCGATCCTGTAAGTCCATTGCTGGCCTTCGCGCAGGTCGAGCTGGCATTGTGCTATCTGGATCTCGGTGATTCTGCAAAGGCCAAGGATCTGGCCGACACGGCCAGGAAAGCATTGGACTCGCATCGTGAACTCGGCGTGCAATATCTGAAGCCATTGCACGAACTGGAGCAGCGTCTGAAGGCCTCACCGCACAAACGTGCCTAAAGATATCGGCAGGCCAACTTTTTGTTTTCCCTTGTCGTGTTTTGCCTTTCCTTTCCGATCTCCCTAATAGAACAACCCAGCCATGGGTTCGGCTCCGCCATCGGCGAAGCATTGGCCAGAAGGAGAGAGAGGTTATGAAGTACTTGGGGAGAATCCTTGCATTTGCTGGAAGTGCGTTGCTGCTCGGGATCACTGCACAGGCTCAAATGATCGACAACACTCAGGCGACGAGTACCGCGAACGCGGGCATCAACAAGTCGCTGACCGATGAGGTCGGCGCAGGCCGCGGCAGCACACTGATCCCGGGATCGTCACTGTTCATCATCAATCGTGATCCTTACCGTTCTGTGCGGCGCGGAAGACAATTGTTCCAGAGAAAGTTTACGCAGGCACAAGGACAGGGGCCGAACGAGGGCGACGGTGTCGGCGATCTGAACAAAGATCCGGCGATCGGCGCTGGCCTCACCGACAGCTGCGCAGCCTGTCACGGGCGTCCACGTGGATCAGCGGGTGTTGGGGGCAACGTTGTGACGCGTCCCGACAGCCGCGATGCTCCGCATCTTTTTGGCCTGGGAATTCGCGAGATGCTTGCCGACGAGATGACCACCGATTTGCGGGCCACTCGAGATCGCGCCGTAGCACAAGCGCAGCAGAGGAAAAGATCCGTCACGCTGAAGCTGTTCAGCAAAGGCGTGCAGTTCGGCAGCATTACTGGCAATGCTGACGGCTCGGTGGACACGTCTCAAGTAGTCGGAGTCGACACCGATCTCCGCGTGAAGCCGTTCTTCGCCGAGGGCTCGACGATTTCCATCCGCGAGTTCGTAGTCGGCGCTCTGCACAAGGAGATGGGTCTCGAAGCATCGTCTGATCCCGACCTGTTGACCGCGAGCGCTGGAGGACGTGTCGTTACTCCTTCAGGCATGGTGCTCGATGGATCGAAGGACAAGATCAGTCCTCCTCCAGCTCCCGATGCGCAAAACGGAAATGAGATCGATCCGGCTCTTGTGGATCATCTTGAGTTCTATCTGCTGAACTACTTCAAGCCCGCGCACTCCGAGCGAACTTCGATCACGGATCACGGACGAGCGTTATTCAACAAAGTTGGCTGCTCGTCCTGCCACATTCCCAATATGACGATCAATCACGATCGCCGCGTCGCTGACGTCGAAACGAATTACGACACAGTCAATGGCGTCTTCAACAGCCTCTACGCAGTCGGGACCACGCAGTACTACACCGAAGATGATGGCAGTGGATATCCGTATCTGAAGCTACCTCTGGGCAATTCGTTCGTGGTGAAAGATCTGTTCACCGACTTCAAGCGTCATGACGTTGGCGCGAGCTTCTACGAACGCAATTGGGACGGCACTCTGCAGACGCAATTCCTCACGCGTCCTTTGTGGGGCGTTGGAAGCACCGGACCTTACGGACATGACGGTCGCAGCATGACGCTCAGCGATGTGATTTTGCGTCACGGAGGCGACGCGCTGACATCACGCAACTCCTTTGCAGCGCTGAGTACGAATGATCAGAATGCGATGCTCACGTTCCTGAACTCGCTGGTGCTGTTTCCTCCGGATGACACGGCGTCGAATCTCGATCCGGCAGATCCGACGAAGACCAACTTCCCGCAATTCGGACACGGCAGCATCAAGTTGACGGTGCTGTTTAACGATCCGACTGAACTCGAGTGAGCGAGCAACCGCAAGCAAGCCCGGAAGTTCCGGGGGGAGCTTCTGGGCTTGCCTGTGGTCTGGGTCTTGGGTCTTCAGTCTTCAGTCGTCAGTCAGGTGAACTCGCACCAATAAATGCGCAAGTCACAGATTTGTGTGAACGAAACCTTCAGTTCTGTTTTGGGAATGCGATGGATTCGGGGTATACCGCTCCCCCTCCCGGTCTATTGGAATCATCGATTTAGGGGAAAATCGCGAAGTAATCTAAGGGGCTCAACGACTTAGGGGCAAAATCTTGAGCCGCAAGGAGTTAGGTCGTGTCGACCGATTCCTGGCTGTACCGCTTTCGCCTTGGCTATGATCTGCTTCTTCTACTTCGGATAGCAAGGGCTGAGATCACATCGGCGTGTGATTATGAACGGGGCTTTCAACGCAACGTTCCACCGCCCTGGCTAGGTTTCCGATTTTCCCGGCGCCGGAACGACCACCGTCACCCTCGTGCCGTTCTCAGAGGAGTGAATCTGTAATGTGCCGCCGAGGGGACGCAGACGTTCCTGCATTCCGCGCAAGCCAACTCCGGCGGAGGGTTTCCCTTCCGGGGCGTTGGGAAATCCGTGGCCGTTGTCGTGGATATCGAGATGAACAAGTTGGCCATCGCGCTTGATTGAGATGGAACAGGAATCGCCGCCCGAGTGACGGTAGACGTTGGTGAGGCACTCCTGGACGACCCGGAATAGGCAGATTTCCACTTCGGCGGGAAGACGGCCGAGGTCGG
>AR_comb_assmDRAFT_10391796_pt1 | contig 26049 bp, 14 predicted proteins | sample ArasoioldDNA_FD_10543 | JGI IMG/M metagenome (IMG submission 10543) | reverse complement strand
CTTGTGGTTCTGCCCCCTCATGACCAAATTAACTTGATCGTTTCCTCTCCGCGACGGCGATGGTACCGGTCCCTCACTAAAAAGATTAGGAAGCCGGCCGGCCCCAATATCAAAAGCAGCGGCAGAAACACGCTGCCCCAGTCCTGGTTCCGGAATCGTTCGGTCACTCGTTGAACAAAGCCGGCCACGTTATCGACCTCGAAATCGAAAACGGGTTTCTTAGGCAACGTGCCCTTCACGCCCACCCCCGCACCTTTCGTCGCACTCGCTGACACGAACCGCGAGCCCGCATATCCCCCTCCCGCCAGCGCCGCCTTCATTGCGCGTGAATACGAACTGGCCAGCGTCGGACTCATCCACTGCCGGCTGAACGCAATGGTTTGGTAATTGCCGCACACATGCGCCGAACATGACGGGCCATACCTGACCACCATCGCCCCCAGCGTATTCGCAAGATCCCGGATCGTACCGGGGCTCGCCTTCCAGAATCCTTTATTCGCCGCGGTCAAGAGAATGCCGGCCATGTTGATCATCGCCGGCGCCTGGCGCTCGTTGTGAAACCACTTGGTTACTCCGATCTTGTACTTGTCGTGGAAATAGATGTCGTTCACCTCGTTCCACATCCAATCACGAATGATGTCCGGATTCGTCACCTGCCATCCCCAAGCAAATTCGAAAAACTTGTTTGAGATCGTCCGCGCGCCCGCGTAGCCCTCCTTCATCATTCCCTGGATCCACTCCGGGTTGTAATACCGCGAGCGCATTTCCTTTGTGAGGAAGTGTTCCAGGGTTTCCACTCTGGATTGCTTCGGATCCGCATAGAACAGGATGTAGTTCTCCGGGGGCTTGCCGTTAACGCGTTCGATCGCTAGTGAAAGTCCGCCGAAGTAATCGAAGTAGTCGTCGTTGTCGACCACTCCGTAAAGGTTTGTCGCGCGGCTGTGAAAGCTTTGTTCGATGCCGGTGAGCGCCGCGCGATACTCCGCGGGATCGATCGTTCCCCAGGAATCCGACGAATAGCCGTGCGCCATCTTACCGAGGTATGAGTCTGCGACTTGATCACGCGACTTCCAAGTCCATGCCTGTTCGATCACTCGATTGATTCCGGCGCCGTAAGCTCCTTCCGCCGGTCCGAAAATGCGTAGCAACGCGCGCTGACCGGCCTGCTCGGACGATGCGCCGCTTTTCATCGCACTCTCTGTATTGGAAATCCAATGCCGCGCGATAGCGTTCGTGGCGAGCGCTTCCCGGCCGCGGACGCCCTCGGGAACATCTTTCAGCGTGGCGTCGAGAGCCGGCCGTAACGACGGGTTCTTTTCGAGAATCGATTGGTATGATGCTGCCAAAGCGTGACGGAACGAGCGGTCCACCAGAAGCAGAAGCTGCGCAAACAAGTCTCGAAACAGACCCGACGTTGTGACGATCACGTCGATGCGCTGCCGGCCGAGCTGCGCCGCAGGGACGACCCTCAACTCTTTGACGAGACCTCGAGCGTCCCATACCGGTTCGATGCCGAGCAGCTGAAGAATGAACGAAAGCATCGTCCCTTCATCGCGCGTCGTTTCGACCGCCCAAAGAACGGCGGCGACCTTTTCCGGCGTCCGCGGATGTTTCGACAACGCGTCCGCTACAAGCTGCCTGGCGAGCTCGTAAGATATCTTCGTCGGCATGACCGACGCGTCGATGGCGTAGAAATTGCGGCCGCTGGGCAGAGTATCCGGCGTTCGAATGGGATCGTTGCCCTTGCCCGGCAAGACGTATTCGCCGCGCAGCGCACCGAGGAAGGCCGCGGTTTCCGCCGAAAAACTCGCCACGATCTTGCCGCGAAATTCGGCGGCATCTCCATCGCCAAACGATGCCATCGAATTGGCCAGTAGATCGATCTTAGCCTCCTCCCATGGTTTTCCAAATGTGTGAAGGCCGAACGGCAAAAAGGTGGTTTTCAATTCCTCCACGTAGTGTCCCAACGTGTGAACCAGTTGGTCGTCGGGCGCGTCGAGAATGTCTTGTCCGAGATCCGAACCGAAATTGTATTGCCGCACCTTCGACCGCACTTCGCGCGCGATAACGGTTCGCCGCTCCGCGACCTCTTGCGCTTCATATTGATCGAGCATTTGCTGAAGCTCGAGGATCGGGCCGTACAGCTCGGTCGTCTTCAACGGCGGAATCAAGTGATCGATAATGACCGAAAGGCCGCGGCGCTTCGCCTGCAACCCTTCGCCGACGCCATCCACCGTGTACAAATAGACGGCGGGAATGTCGCCAATGACGATGTCCGGAAAATCGAATTCCGCAAGCGCCACTTGTTTCCCAGGCAGCCACTCGTAGCTCGAGTGGCGGCCGATATGGACGATCACGTCCGTCTTGTAGACGTCGCGGAGGTATTCGTAGAAGGCCAGATACTGATGGTGCGGCGGGACCACGTTCGAGCTGTGAAGACTATCCGCATTCGCCTGCCATCCACGCTGCGGCTGGGGGCCGATGAACACGTTGCCCAGCTGCAGCCCGGGAATGATGAAATCTCCGTCGCCGGTAAGCATCGTGTTGCCCGGCGGTGCGCCCCACCCGGAGAGTCCTTCGAACTTCAGAGCTTCAAATTGCCGCCTCAGCTCGGCAAACCGGTTGGGTTTGCCGTCGAGTTCATCGAGCGCGTTCTTGCGGATTTCTTCGATCAATGGCGCCGCACCTCGTCGAAGATCCTCGGGGTAGCTGTCAATGAAAGCGGCTGTCTCTTGCAGCACGCGTTCCGCCTGAGCCCGGGCCGTCGATTTGTCTTCTAACTTCGATGCGCGATCGATAACGGCTTGAACATAGGAGAGAGGACCCTCTTCGACTTCGCCGCGGGCGATCGGGTCGAGCATGTTGTACCACTTCAGATAGTCCGCGGCCGGCAGGCTCACAGCGTGCTCTGCAAGCAGCCGCCGCTGGCCTGCGGCGTAGTCGGCGACATTGATTCCGCGTCGCGTCAACAAATCCACAAGCGCATCGGCGTTCGGCGGTATGTTCTGGACGTCGTAGCCGTCACGATAAAGCGACTGCAGCAGCGAGATGATCGTCTCAGGCACGTTCAGATAATCGGCCCCGATGTTCTGCTTACCCGGCGGATGGTTGTAATAGATCAGGGCAACACGCTTTTCCTCGTTGGGCTTGTTCTGCAGCGCGATCCATCGCGAGATTCGATCGACGACTCTGTGGATCCGATCCTCGATCGGAACGAATGACGCGATGGCTGCCCCGGTTTGCGAGTCGACGCTGCGTTCCAGCTCAGCTGCAATGGGAATGGGTTCGATCATTCCCTGCAGTTCCGGCATCGCAACCTGGTAATAGACACTCGCCCACGGCAAGCCGTCTGAAGACAGCAGCCATTGATCGGGACTACGCTTCGTCAATCGCATGGCGCGAAAGACCGGCAGACGCAGTTCCTGAAAGAGGTCGGAAACCTGTTGGCGCGCCTGGTCGCCGCCCAGAACAAAACTCTGCAGCGAGATGATGGCGCGAATGTCCCACTCCTCGCGCTTGGCTTTGACGAAATCGCGGAGCGCTGTCTCCGTTGGCTCACCCCAGCCGGCAAAGATCGGAAGAGCATTGATGCCTGCCGCGTCGAGCTCGGCGGCGAGGCGGTCCTCGAGTTCGACATCACCCGAGTGGTAGTAGTTATCATGATCAATGATCGCGACCGTAGGGCGACCCTTGCGGATGTGTTCGGCAAAGCCGTCCGCATCCGAGTAAATCGACGCATTCTCGTAAATGAAAGCGGGCGGCGGTATTCGGACGGGATCGGGCTTGTACTGCGCGTCCAAACTCGAAACCAGATCGAGGAAGAGATTGCGAAAGTTCTCCGGCCCCTTGGCGGCCAGGTATCGGAAGCTGTGTCCCCAGCGGTTCAGCTGGGGAATCGTGTTTACATCGAGGGTTCCCGCGGAGATCTGCTCAATCTGCTCATGCGTTACATTGCGAAACGGGCGATCGGCGCCGAACCGGCTTAGTTCGTAGATTCCGAAATCGCTGTGCGCTGCAAACACTACTTGTGGAGTTCCGGTCGTTGCGAAAGCATCTTGAACTTTGGCTGCCACATCCCCATACGTTCGCCCGAGAACCACGACCGATGCCTGCGCGAACGATTGTTTGAGGTCGTCAACCGGCATGTCGACGACCTGCTCGGTCGTTCGAATCGTGAAGCGCAGGTCGGGATAGCGAGCCGTCAGTTCGTGGGCGGCCGCAACCATCTCTTTCGCATAAGAAGGGCTTTCGACCACAAAAACGTTCAGGAACGATGCGAGCATGAGCGAAAGAATCATCACTTCACCTTTGTTGGAATGCCGCAAATCATGAAAAAGACCGAGTCCGCGACGGCGGCCACCCGCTGGTTCATCAGTCCAGACCAATCCCGGAAGCGCCGCGCGATCTCGCCTACCTCCGTCAGATCTACTTCCTACCCCTACCTCCCGATCATCTTCCGTATATCCCTCACCGCCAGCACCACGCGCGGGCTCGGTGTTACAAAATAATCTGCTGAGATCGGAAACACCGCGTCGCGCTGGACTGCGCGCAGGAATGAATACTTCTTCCAAAGCTGTTTAACGGCCTGCTTCTCACTGGCCGTCACCATTTCGTTGTGGCCCATGTCGATGATGACGTCGGGATTTCGCTGTATCACATCTTCGATATTCACTTTCGGATACGTTACGGTGGCATCTGCCAGAATGTTTTCAGCTCCCGCCAACTCGATAAGCTCGCTCAAAAAGCTTCCCGGCCCTACGCCGGTCAAATCCGCAACCGTGCCCGGTGTACGTCCGACAATGAACAACACCTTCGGCTTGGGACCGCTGTTGGTCGTCGCGGCTTCCTGCAACTCTTTCCGGATCGACTGGATCAGTGCCCGGCCGCGTGCGGGCACTCCGATCTTTTCGGAAATCACTCGAATCGATTCGTACACTCCGGCGAGGTCTTCGGGCTGCAGTTCGACGACATCGATTCTGGTCTGGCGCAGTTTCTGCGCGACATCCGGCCGATTCTTCATCATGAAGACCTGATCCGGACGCAGGGCCAGAATTGCCTCGAGACTGGGCGTTATATAACCACCGATCTTCGGTTTCGCTTTAGCGGCTTCAGGAAAGTTGCAATAGGTCGTTACGCCGACCACTTGATCGCCGGCGCCGAGCGCAAAGAGAATCTCTGTAATACTGGGCGCCACGGAGATGATCCGTGGCTGCGCCAACGCCAGGAGAATCGCCAGCAACAGCATTTATGCCTTCCTCGTCAAATCCAACAAGTGCAGCAGGCGCTCGTTGTCGAGCCGCGTCTTGATCGCGATTCGAAAGAACGGGCCATCAAGTCCTTCGATGTCTCTGCAGTCGCGAATCAGCATTCGCGACGCGCTTGCTTCCTCGATCAACTGATCGAGCGTGGCGTCGCACGCCGCACGAATTAAAAAGAAATTCGCGACGCTTGGAAATGCCTGGATTCCCGGAATGTCCTGAAGCTGTTTCCACATCCATATCCGCTCGCGCTGAATCAGCTGCATTGTTGCTTCTTGATACGCCTGATCCTCCAGACTTGCGATCCCGGCGAGTTCAGCCAGCGTGTTGACCTGCCAGGGCTCGCGCCGTTTCGCCGCCGATGGCACACCCAAGCCGGCCAGGAATCCGAGACGCAGACCGGGCAGCGCATAAAACTTGGTCATCGATCGCAGCACCCACAGATTCGGCAACCGCTCAATCTGCAGGACGAGAGAGCGCTGCGCCGTGAAGTCCACGAACGCTTCATCGACGAAGAGCTGAGTCGAAGCAGGAAACCCGCGAAGCCAGTCCAGCATTTCTTCCGGCGGTGCGTACGAAGCCGTCGGGTTGTTGGGATTGGTGATGATGATCACATCGGTATCCGCGACTGTCCGTGGAATTCGAAAATGATCGGCCTCGTCGAGTTGGATGGTGTGCACTTCGGTGCCCGCAGCTTCCAGCGCTTTTCGGTATTCCGTGAATGTGGGCACTACGAGTGTCGCCGTTCTCGGCCGCAACGTTCGAAGCCAGAAATACAAAAGCTCCGTCGCGCCGTTCCCTGCCAGGATGTAGCGGACGGGCACATGAATGCGCCGCGATATTGCGTCGACGAGACAAACGGGATTCTCATCGGGATAAGCCTGAACGCGGTCCAATCCATTCCGGATTGCTTCGATTGCCTTCGGCGAAGGGCCCAGTGGGTTGATGTTCGCGCTGAAATCCACAACATCGCGGTAATCCAGATTGTGCACGCGGGCAAACTCGAGAGCGCGTCCACCGTGCATTACATCAGCCATAGCGCCACCACGACGTAGGAGACTGCCGTCACCAGGTAAAGCAGCAGGCGGACCTGAGAAAACCGCTTCCACTCGAGGTCTTCGAGCGGATCGCCGAGAAGAGGCTTCTGCACTGCCCGGCCGAAGTAATAATTCAGTCCGCCGAGTTGAATGCCGAGCGCCCCAGCAAGCGCCGCCTCGGGATAGCCTGCATTCGGTGATGGCTGCAGACGAGCATCTCGGAGCACGACCGCCACCGCGCGACGCCATCGCAGGCGCAGGAGAGCGGCAGCAAGGATAATGAGAAGCGCGGTGATACGTGCTGGAATGTAGTTCGCAACATCGTCGAGACGGGCGGCGGCCCAGCCGAAGCGAATGTAACGGTCGTTCTTGTAGCCGACCATCGAATCCATCGTGTTGACGGCTTTATACGCGACCATACCGGGGACACCCAGCAGTGCGAGATAGAACAACGGCGCAACGATAGCGTCACTCATGTTTTCAGCAACGGTTTCGAAAACCGCGCGCGTGACGTCACGCGCCGAAAGGGACGCCGTGTCACGACCGACAAGATTGCGGACAAGCGTTCGGGCCTGCTCGAGATCGCCGTCGCGCAGCGCTTCGATGACCTTGTTGGAGTCACGGTCGAGAGTGCGCACTGCAAGGCTCGTGAAAATCCAGAATGAAGCGGCCGGCAACCCGCCCCAATGCACAGTCGCGGAAACGATCGCCACCACCACGGCGAGGACGAGCAAAACAAGAATGCATCCGCCCAATCTTGCACTTACGACCTTCCGCAGAATGGTTTCAAGAGCCTGAATCATCCGACCAATGCCCCGAATCGGGTGAGGGAACCATCGCGGATCTCCGAGAATCAGGTCCAACATCGCGCCGATAAGCAGGGCCGTTGTCGTCGTGTAGATCATGCGCTACCGACCAGTAGAATGCTCTTACCGGCATGCGACGCCGTTCCGACGATCATCAAAGCACCCTTCATGCTATCGGTGTCCCCACCGGACGTTCATCCCGACCATTGCGTTTCGTGGAAGCGACGGGTATCCAAGCACTTCCTCATAGCGGCGATCGAGCACGTTTTCGATTCGAGCCATCAAGTCGATCGATCGATGAAGCGCATAACTTCCGCCAAGGTCGACTTTTTGATACCGCGGATTCCGCACGATGCCGAAACCCACTCCATCGGAGTCCTGACGCTCACCCACAAATGTCGTATTGAGATTGACGAACCAGCGCCGAAACACCGCGCTGACATCCAGTGATCCAGAGTGCCGCGGACGTCGTGGCAATTCCTGGCCGACGCCGGTGGAGGCGCTTGTCGGAGAAGCCGATGAAGTCACGCGCGTGTCCAGCAGCGTGTATTGCGCTCCGACCCGCAGCCACTTCACTCGCAGGCGCGCGCTCGACTCGAGGCCTCGGGCACGGCTGCCTTCGAGGTTGATCCAAGTACCCGGCTGCGGCGCGGGCAGCGGCGTAAACACGATGAGATCGCGAAATCGATTATCGAAAGCAGTCTCGTCGACGATCAACGCCGATCCGAACAGCTGCTGTTCGACCCCTGCTTCGAAGCTTCGCGAACGTTCGGGACGGAGATCGCGATTGCCGACAAACGTTGGATCGTTGGCGAAGTTTTGCAGGAAGCTCGGTTCCGATATTCCGGTGCCCGCACTAGCTTTCAGTCGCGTGGATCGCGTCATGGCATAAGACGCAGCGAAGCGCGGAGTTGCTTTCGTATGGAAAACGGAATTGTCTTCGATGCGCACGCTCTCCGTCAGGAATAACCGTTCCGCAATGCTGTGCTGATGATTGAAAAATACGCTGTGATTGTTGCGCAGCGGCGGAGCAACGTCGGTGATCCCGCGTTCCTGCTCGAAGTCGTAACCGAATCCGAGCGAGTTGTGGCTGGAGTAACGCCAGATGCCTTGATATTCCGCCGTCCGCCGTTGTGTGATCGTCGTTGACGCCGGAATGGCGCTCAGTCGCACGATTCGACGGACCAGCCGGGCGCCCGGTGGAATCGCGTAATTTGCGAGCGCAAGATCTGACGTGGAGAGGAACTGCACCAGCCGCACGCCTGCTGACCCACGTGCTCCTGTAGTACCCGTGACGATAGCGCCGATATCGAAGGGCCCTTCGGCGAGATTGTCTTGAAAGTAGTCGCGGAATCGATTGAAGCCCAGTTGGATGCGTTCGGAAAAACGTTCGCTGTTCCGTTCGTACCGGGCGCCACCGATGATGTTGGTAGCGTCTCGAAAAGCATCTGGGTCCAGCAATCCGTAGGCAACTCGATTCGGCACGCCGACGCGGGTATCGATGCTGCGGAAAGTGAAGCGTATCTGCGACGTCTTGTTCAAGTGGTAGCCAACGTTTGTTGAGATCGTGAGGTTCCGATAATCGTCATTCGTATACGCGCCCTCGGTCTCGAGTCGGTCGGCACCAAACGAGTAATCGAACGCTTTCGCGACTCCCGAAACTCCGGTGCGATAACGGTACGTTGCGAGATTCCCGCCTTCTACTGATCCGAAGCCGCTGGCGATACCGTCTTGGGACGTGCCCTGCCGGCTGAAGACCTGGATGACCGATGCAGCGGCGTTCGATCCATAAGTTGCGCTTTGAGGACCACGCACGACTTCGATCCGATCAACATTTGTGGGCATGAGGTGCGCGAAGTTGTAGTCGCCGCCCGGATCATTGGCCGGGACGCCATCGAGGAGAACAAGGTTCGCATTCTTCCCGCCGCCTCGGGTGTAAACGCTGGTCGTTCCGCCACGGCGGCTGGTATTTGCGACCGCAAGGCCGGGAATGTCGCGCAGCAGTTCGTAAATGGGAGGCGACTGCTGGCGCACGATTCCCTCATGTTCGACGACAGTGGCGGAAACACCGAGCATACTTAACGGCGTCTCCACTCTCGTCGTCCTGACAATGACATCTTCAACTCGAGACGCGACGCTCAAGGTCAGGTTAAACAAATCGGATGGAACGTCAATCGAGAATGTGTGGGCCGTAAAGCCGGCCGCCGTGACATGTAAGGAATAAGTGCCGGCTGGCGCATCCTCGATGAAGAACGCGCCTGCCCCATCGGTGTAAGCGAGGCGTGAAAAGCCCGTGCTCGACACTTCCACTCGAGCGCCCGTCACCGCTGCGCCACTTGGATCGATAACGGTGCCCCGCAGGGTTTCTACTGTAGGGGGAACGAGAAAAAGCAGGAAGGCGAAAAGCGTCATGGATCCTTTCCCCTCGGAAAGAGTTCTCAATTTATGCTGAACCGGTCTCCTGACTTACGGTCCCAACGGGCATCTGCCTTCCCACACCGGCTGACCCGATGCAGTGGAAAGTGCCAAGGTAACAACTGACCGCTTACAGTTGCGGGGCAGTGACGGAGTTACACCGTCTTCCCGAGCATTCAGCGTGCTGGTTAAAAATCAATTCCTCTCTGGGCCGGTATCCCGTTGCGGTAGGGATGCTTGATATCACGCATCTCTGTGACGCAATCGGCAATAGAAATGATCTCTTCTGGAGCGTTGCGTCCCGTCAACACGACGTGAACGTGAGGCGGACGCGATTGCAACATGTACACGACGTCGCCGACACCGAGGTAACCGTAACCCAGAACGTAATTAACCTCGTCGAGAATAATCAAATCATATCGACCGGACAAGATCTTTTCCGAAGATGTTTTCCACGCTTCGCGGATCAACGCCTTGTCTTCTTCGAGGTTCTTGCTTTCCCACGTGAACCCTTTCCCCATAGGCGTCAGTTCCAATCCCAGCCTCTGTGCCGCCTCCAATTCGCCGGTTTTCCATTTTCCTTTGATGAATTGAATGATGGAGACGCGGAGGCCCTGTCCGAGGGCCCGCATCGCCATGCCGAAGGCGGCAGTGGATTTGCCTTTGCCGTTTCCCGTGTTCACCAGAATTAATCCACGCGCGAGTGCCATACGCACCTATGGATCTGGTAATCGCGGACACGATTGTCGCGGAAGACGAACGTGTGCACCGACGCGTTGGACGGAATATAGTCTTCCTGGGATCTGCCGAGCAGTACAGAAAGAAAAGTCTGAATCACAACCCCATGCGATACACAGAGGATGTTGTTGCCGCCCACCTCCTGAAGAAAATCTTCGACACGCGAACGAACGCTGCGTGCGGCCTCTCCGCCTGGCGGCGTAAAGTTCAGCGGCTCCTTGTTCCAGTCATTCCACAGGTGGGGCCATTCACTGGCAATGTCTCGCTTCGTCCGTCCCTGCCATGAACCATGGTGGATTTCCGTCAGTCTCGCATCAGTGTGCACGGGCAAGCCACGCGCAATTATCTCCGCCGTCTCATAAGCGCGCCGCAGCGGACTCGAATACCGCGCATCGAACAAAACCGACCCGAGCTGCTGCTTCAACGTTTCCGCCTGGCTGCGTCCGACGGCGTTCAGCGGGATATCCAGTTGACCTTGAAATCGTTCTTCACGGTTCCAGTCGGTCTGTCCGTGTCGCACGATCACGAGAGTTCTTTCCGAGGAACGCATTGTAACAGGGTAACCTACTATGCTTGCCAGTTGTCCGCGGACGAGAGTTTGCTGTTCACTGCGAAGCGTGGACTGAACCACATCACGGTTTACGACCATCCATCTACTTCAGTGCGTCTCGGGTGGCGATGGCCCGATGCGCAAGGAATTTCTGCTCTTCATTCCGTCGACGGGCGAACCACGCCTGGGTTTCCATCATAGCGTCCTCTTCGGCTGAAAGAGTCAAACGCGACTATCGGCTGCTCGTTGACGGAATGAGCACATTGCTGGCTGCGGCCGCCGCGATCAGTCTGTCGGCGTCGGCCTGCAACAGGAATCCGGCATCGACAGCGTTCGCGGCGGCGGTTTTCACCGCGGCGACGTAGCCTTCGTGGTTTTTGTATCGCTCCTCGAGTGACAGTCGTGGATCTCCGGATCCTTCGCGCTCCGCTTTTGTCTTCGCAAAAGGGATCATGCCGCCGGCATAGTTGCAGAGTTTGCCTTGATGGAATCCCTGAGCGACGACGTTCCAGCCGAGATAGGTGCCCAGCGGCGCATCGCGCAGCACGACGGGAACTCCGCCGACTTCGTTTCCGTCGGCGTCGACGCGCGGCACTTTCATTTTGATCACGCGTTTTATTGGCGGCGGTATTTTGGTCCGTACGCCCGAACCATCAGAGTAATTGAAGTCCGGGCCCCAGTCATAGTCGAGAACGGCGTTGATGAATCCAGTCGGCGCATTGCGAGGTACACCCGGAATAGTGGGGAATCCTACAGCTTCCTTTGTCGGATCGACAAGATTGCCGCTTGCCAATGTCGGATACACGCTCGGCGGCATCGGCGTGTCTTTCATCACCCAATTCCGAAAATGGTACCGAAGCGCGTTGACCGTTTCAGTATGGGGGACAGGATTGGCGGCAAATATTCCGACGCCGAAATCCGGTCCGGGGCATGTCGGCGCGTTGGGCGGGTTCACGCTGAATCCTCCCTGTCCGCCTCCATGTTGAGTGCTCGGAATGTAGTACCGCCGGACGTTGTTCGGCAACGGAATGTCTTTATCTGCCGACGTACCGACAAACGACAGGCTAAGCGTCAGTCCCCACATTTCCGCGGCGCCAAAGTGTTCGACAATCTTCGGGCATGAATTGTTCGCAGTGCAGCGATCGAGAATGCCTTTCGTCGGCAAGCCGCGAACCGTGTCCGGCCAGTCGCTCCACCACTGTGGACCTTCTGTGCCGGCCTCGTAGAATTTTCCGGCGCCGTCGGGCAGCGCGAAGCGCGTATTCAAAGTGACCCGCTTTCCCGCGATGATCGGCCACGCGCCGTCGTAAACCTTGCGGTTGTTCTCGTCCTGAGTGAAGCCGAGGTGGATCAGTGCGCGCAGCATGTTTCCCGACTGCGATTGTCCGCGGGTGATTACCCAGTTGACTTGTCCGCCGACGGGGTTCGCGTTGCCTTCGTCGTCTTTTGGTGCGTATCTGAAAAACGCTGCGACATCCCGGAATGCAGCGAATCCGATTCCGAGCACATAGGCATCCTGCGATGTGAAGGTCACCTGATAGAGCAGTTTCGGATCGAAACCACCCTTAACGCAGATCTGCGTCGGATCCGGCGTGCCCGGAAAGGGATTTGAAGCGCTACACTTTGCCCATGCCCAGTCGCTGCTCGGTATCGTAGGCCCTTCGGTAATTTTGCCGTCCATCGTCTCGGCGCGATGCGTGGCGAGCGTCGCTTTGGTGGTATCCAGAGTCATCGGCTTATACGGAACGGGATTGGCATTCACGATCATCGTTCGCGAATCGATGCCGCTCGCATTCACGATGCGGCCCAGCACAAGTCCGGTGACGGGCGATCCGTTGGGATTCTTGGCAACGGGTACAGTGATCCATTCGTTGTCGTCCGCCGGGGCAGTGCGGCCCGAATTGTCGCCCTGCCATCCGCTGCTTAAGCCGATGTCGCCATCGTTACGGTGGGCTGGTGAAATCGTGATCCGGCCGCCTCTGTTCGGCACGTCTTGCCACATCAGGTGACTGCTCTTCGACATGTCGATCGGCTTGACCAGAAAGAAGCTCGTGACGTACTCGACTTTGCCGGCGGCATTCCGCGGCGCAAGCTTGATGTCGGTAATGATCGCGTTGTGCGCGTCGTTCGGGTCCAATTCACCGAACGCTCGGCCGGCCAGCGTTTCATAACGGCCTGCGGAACCGAAAGTCGCGCCATCGAAAGCAGGCGAAACTTTCTTGTCGATTACAATCTTTCGGACATGAGCCTGCAGCGGCGTCGTCAAAAGGATCGCTCCGACGACCGCCAATGAAACCCACAGAGATCCGCGAGATATACGTGAAATACACATGCATGCCGCCTTTCTGACTAAGAACGCTGGACGCTGGCGCAGAACAAAAGCCTCATTTCACTTGAGTGACCAAGCGATTGTCATGCGTCGAAAGTAAGCGCTTTTTGAACCACCCGCCCGGCGGTATCGGTCAGTCGAAAATTCCGTCCTTGATATTTGAACGTCAGCCGCCGGTGATCGATGCCCAGACACCGCAGGATTGTGGCGTTGAGATCGTGAACGTGGACCGGGTCCGCGGTGATGTTGTATCCGTAATCGTCCGTTTCACCGATTGTGATTCCGGGTTTGATGCCGCCGCCCGTCAGCCAGATGGTCCACGCTCGAGGATGATGATCGCGACCGTAATCGTCGGCCGTCAGTTTGCCTTGCGAATAGACCGTCCGTCCGAATTCACCGGCCCAAATCACGAGTGTTTCGTCCAGCAGGCCGCGTTCTTTCAAATCCTGAATCAATCCGGCGCTGGGTTGATCGGCCTGCTGGCACGCCTTGCGGATTTCCTTCGGCAGCGCGGAGTGATGGTCCCACGCGCGATGGTAGAGCTGAATGAACCGAACACCTCGCTCGGCCAGGCGCCGCGCCATCAGACAATTCGCGGCATAGGTGCCGGGCTTTTTCGCATCGGCGCCGTACAGCTCGAACGTGTGTTCCGGCTCTTCCGAGAGATCGGTCAACTCCGGCACCGAAGTTTGCATCCGGAACGCCATTTCATACTGAGCGATGCGCGTGGCAACCTCAGGATTGTTCGTCGTCTCAAATTGAATCTCGTTTAGTTTTTCCAGGTCCTGAATAAAACGCGCTCGCTGTGGTTGATCGAAACCGGCTGGATTGGATACGTACAGGACCGGATCTCCCACCGATCGCAACTTGATTCCTTGATACCGGCTCGGAAGAAATCCAGTTCCCCACTGGCGCTCCGCCAACGATTGGCCGTTACCCGTGATCATCACGACAAAAGCGGGCAGATCCTTGTTGATCGTGCCAAGTCCGTAAGACACCCATGCTCCCAGACTCGGCCGCCCGGCAAGCTGAAATCCGGTTTGAGCGAAGGTCACTGCGGGATCGTGATTGATCTGTTCGGTGTGCATCGATTTGATGAAACACAAGTCGTCCGCCACCTCGGCTGTGTATGGCAACAACTCGCTGAGCCACGCGCCCGACTTGCCGTGCTGTGCAAACTTGAAGATCGATTCGGCGACTGGAAAACTCGTTTGGCCTGCAGTCATCGCCGTCAATCGCTGGCCGTTCCGGATCGAGTCCGGCAAGTCGGTGCCGTGCCGCTTTGCGAGTTCCGGCTTGTAATCGAACAAATCGAGTTGAGAGGGAGCGCCGCTCTGGAACATATAGATGACGCGTTTTGCCTTAGGGGCAAAGTGCGGCAATCCCGCGAGGCCGCCGATCAGGCTGGCATCTGGAGTCTGCGCAAACAAGTCGAAGTGAAGAAGCTCCGCCAATGCCACTGCCCCGATACTGATTCCACTCTGTCCAAGGAACTGACGTCGGTTCAGATACATAGCTACTCCTTCATCACAGTTTCGTTTAAGTTCAGGATCAAGCTCGTCACGCTGGCGTACGCAGCTAGTTCGCTGACGTCGAGTTTGGGATCCCGCGGATATTCTCCGGCGCTCACATACTTGAGCGCGGCATCCGGCTTCGCTTTGAACTGTTCGAGGTTCTGCCGGAACGCATTCAGCAGAATCGTGGTCTCAGCAGTTCTGGGCTGGCGCGCCGTTGCGAGGCGGAAGGCATATGCGATGCGCTCGGGTGGAGTCGCGCCGCCTTCCTTGATGATTCGCTGAGCAAACACGCGCGCGGCTTCTACGTATGTCACGTCATTCATCAGATCGAGCGCCTGCAATGGCGTATTGGTCAAGACCGGCCGAACCATGTGGCTCTCGCGCGCGGATGCGTCGAAGTTGGCCATGGACGGCGGCGGAATCGTGCGCCTCCAGAACGTGTACAAACTTCGTCGATACAGATTGGCCCCATGATCTTGCACGTAGGCGCCGCCACCACCGATTTCATTCCACAAGCCGTCCGGTTGATACGGCTTCACCGAAGGCCCGCCGATCTTACTCACCAACAATCCCGCAAGGGCGAGCGCCTGATCGCGCACAATGTCGGCCGAGAGCCGCATGCTTGGGCCGCGAGCAAGCAGACGGTTATCCGGATCTTTTGCGAGCAACTCCGGACTCACCCGTGAGGATTGCCGGTACGTCGCGCTCATCACAATCGCTTTTTGGAGCGCTTTCACATCCCAGCCGGTTCGCACGAACTCTGTCGCGAGCCAATCCAGCAGCTCCGGATGAGATGGCGGTTCTCCTTGTGACCCGAAATCTTCGGTCGTCTTTACGATCCCGGTACCGAAGTACATCTGCCAGAACCGATTCACGGTCACGCGCGCCATCAAAGGATTTGAAGGTCCCACCAGCCACTGCGCCAGCCCCAACCGGTTCGGCGGATATGCGTTGGGAGATGACGCCAAAACTGCCGGCAACGCCGGCGTGACGAGTTCGCCAGGCTTGTCGTACATCCCGCGGATCAGTAGATGAGTTTCACGTGGTAACGGCATTTCCTCCATGACCATCACGGTGGGAAGGCTTTGATAAAACGCATCTCGCTTTGCCTGGGCTTCCATCGAGAGAGCGCGCGCTTCAGCGATGTTGGCGGGGAGCGCGTTCTCGAGGAAGTAATCGCGAATCTTGTCGGCTTGGGCCACCGTGCGTTTGTCCTCCGGCAGCGCTGCGATCGCCGTCACGGTTGTGAGATCGGCCAGCATACCGGCCTCCGCAGCCGACAAGGCTCGTTTGTAGATTCGTACTTCATCGATACGGCCGTGGAACCGATTCTCCGGACCACCGCCTGCGCCGATGCGGAGCGGTTCTCGCTTCACCGCGCCTTGGCTGTTGAAGTCATCGACGAAGATTTCCAATTTCTGATCCTGGCCATCGACGTAGATCTTGACGCCACTCGCCCATCGTGAGCCCGTGTAGGTCAGTGCGACGTGATGCCATTGGTTGAGTGCGATCGGCTTCTCGGTCCGTAGTCGAATGCCTTCATCGACCCACTTGGTTACATAGTCGTATTCGATTCTTCCGTCTCTGAGGTTGAGCCCGTGGCCGTTGGGTTCGAATACGTCTTCGTCTCTAGTGGCGATCGCACCGCTCGGCGCTGTGGGATAAATCCAGGCGGCAATTGTGTACGCATCGTCGTACGTCACTGTTGGATCGTTTTCACCAAGCGCGCCTCTACCGGAACCGTAGCTATCGAAGCCTGCGATGTCTCCCTCGAATTGAACGAAGCTCTTACCGTCGAAACTCGCAGCCTGGCCGACCTGGCCGGGTAAGAAGGATGGAGGAGAGGCCACGACGGGTTTAGCAGCTGCGGCGTTCTCATCGGTGCCCGGACGAACATAGGCAGGGGAACTCGAACCCTTCGCGTTCTGAAGCACGGCGACCTCAGGCGTGAGGTTGCTATCGAAGGAATAGTACGCAACCAGTTCACGCGCGGGCGCCCAGGCCCGCGGCTTCGATTTATCGAGCGACTGTTCCCATTCGCGCTGCGCCTGCGCCAAAGCAGGCTGCAGTTTCGCGTAAGCCGCATTCGCGGCGGCCAACTGATCGTCGAACTCTTTCAATTGCGCCTGCTGCGCCGGAAGCGGCGCTGCGATGTAAGGCGGCGAATTGCCCACGCGGCGGAATTTTCCGTGCTCCGGAACATTGTTGAAATAAGCGAAGAGCTGATAGAACTCTTTCTGCGTGACCGGATCGAACCGGTGATTGTGACAACGCGCACAACCCACCGTCAGGCCAAGAAACACCGTGGATGTCGTGTCGACGCGATCCACGACGTATTCAGCCGCGTATTCTTCGGGAATGATGCCACCTTCGGAATTGCCACGATGATTGCGATTGAAGCCGGTCGCGATCTTTTGATCGAGCGTGGCATTCGGCAACAAGTCTCCCGCCAATTGTTCGATCGTGAACTGGTTGTACGGCATGTTGCGATTGAAGGCGCTGATCACCCAATCGCGCCACCGCCACATGAACCGCTCGCCATCGGTTTGGTAGCCGTTGCTGTCGGCGTAGCGTGCCGCGTCGAGCCACGGGAACGCCATGCGCTCGCCGTACTGTGGTGATCGTAGCAATCGATCGACGGCTTTCTCATATGCGTTCGCCGATGTATCCGCGAGGAAAGCATCCAACTCGGCGGGTGTCGGCGGCAGACCCGTAAGGTCGAGCGAAACACGGCGCAGCAGGGTTGCGCGATCCGCTTCAGCGGATGGTTTCAGCCCTTCGCGCTCGAGGCGCTCGAGCACGAACGCGTCGATTGGATTGCGAACCCACTTCGCATCTTTCAAACCCTTCGGCGGCTCCGGCCGCTTCGGCGGAATGAACGACCAATGCTTCTGCCACTTCGCGCCTTGTTCGATCCATCGCGTCAACAGCGCGACTTGTTTTTCATTGAGCGCCTCTTGATTGCGCGGCATGCGGACCTCCGGATCCGTCGCAGTGACGCGCTGGATCAACTGACTATTGGCCGGATTACCCGGCACAATCGCGAACCGACCGCCACTCAGCGCGTGCTTCGCGCCATCTTCCAGGTCGAAACGCAGCGTAGCCGACTGCAACGCGGGTCCGTGACATTGGAAGCATTTGTCCGAGAGGATTGGGCGGATGTCCCGATTGAATTCGATCGTGGCAGGAATCTCTTGCGGAGCAGCCTGCACGATATGCATCAGGATCACACACAGCAGCATCGCGAACGCAAGCATGGCTGGTTTCATATCGAGGGTAGTCTAACCACAAAGGCCCAGAGACACAAAGAAAGCTGCTTGCCTTTGTGTCTATCTCGACCTGAGAGAAACCATCGTGCCCTACACCTGTGCGGAGTGTAAGTACAAATATGGATAATCTCGGGTAGACTGCGGCCAGACACCCACACGAAATTGGAGGCCGATCATGAATCACGTGCGACGGCGCGACTTTCTCCAGACCGGCGCCTCCGGGCTCGCTGGCCTTGCCCTCGCTGTGGCCGGCTGCAGCCGCGAGCAGGAGAACCGGAATACTTCCCCGCTTGGCAATCTGCGCTCCGCCACTCCAGCGGATCTGCAGGGGCTAGTCGGTGACGGCAGAAGGCAACGTATTCTGTTGCGGGGAGGCGTGGTGTTCACGCTGGACTCTAAGGTGGGAGACTTCGATAAGGCGGACATCCTGATCGATGGCAAGACGATCGCCCAGATCTCGCCCAACATTTCCGTCTCCGATGCCGAGGTCGTCGACTGTTCGGACACCATCGTCATGCCGGGTTTCGTCACGACGCACCATCACCAGTACGAGACGCTGCAACGCAGCCTCATTCCCGATGGACTTCTCGCGGGTGCCTGGCCACAGGAAAGTTACGGCTCGGTCGTTCAAAACATTTGGACCGCAGGCCGCATGGCCGATCCCCAGAATCCGAACTCGATTGTCTGGGATATCGGCCGCTCGCCGTACGACCCCGAGGACTGCTACATCTCGGAACTCGTGGCGTGTTTGAGCGAAATCAGCGAAGGCATTACGACCGGTACCGATACGTCGCAGTCGTCTCACACACCCGAGCACACCGACGCCATGATCAAGGGACTAATGGATTCGGGGCGGCGGATGGTCTATGCCTACACAGGCGGAATCGATCGAAGCGCACAGGGTGCTCCCTATGAGTTTCCCGGCGCGATCAACGACACAACGAAAGGCATCGGCCGCATCGCGAAGGCGTACTTCAACTCAAAGGATCAGCTCGTGACGCTCGGCTTTGGCGGCGGCCCGGGGCCTGCTGTGCCCGGCTCGGACTACACCGGATGGCAGCTCGCACGGGCGTTCGGCGCATCGCTCCACAACCATAACGTCGGCGGTCTGGCTGTCGTGGTCAATGCTGCGGCTGACACGAGAAACGGCAACGACTGGTCGGACGTAACCTTCATCCACTGCACGCGGTGGCAGGACCAACCAATCGCCCAGATCAGTCATGGGTCGCACGCCTATCCCAATGAGAATCGATCGAGGGCGTGGGAAATCTGGCGAGACCGTGGCGCGCACGTATCGATTGCCGACCTCATCGAGATGCAGATGCGGCACGGCATGCCGCCCTTTCAGGACGCTCTTAACCACGGCATCCTGCCCAGTCTCAGCCCGGATGTTGACACTAACATGACTACAGATCCCTTCTCGTTAATGCGCGGCGCCTTCTGCCTGCAGCGCGCCCTGGCCAACGACCTTGCCTTTCCGGAGAGCAATCCCGGAGGATTACCTATCCCACAGCTCCTCACCTGCCGGCAAGTCATCGAAATGGCTACTATCGCAGGGGCCGCGTCCAACCGGCTGCTCGACAAGGTTGGTACCCTCGCTCCCGGCAAGGAAGCCGACATCATCGTGCTCGACGCGCGGAGCATCAATACATGGCCGATGAACAACGTACCCGGCACAATTGTGACCATGATGAATCCCCGCCATGTTCGCGACGTGCTCATCGCTGGAAAAGTCGTGTTCTGGAAAGGCAAGCTCGTTGGGTGGAACGTCGATGCGCTGCTGCGCCAGATCGAACAGGCTCGAGACCGCGTGCTCGCAAGAATCAACGGTCCCGCTAAAACCGGAACACTGCCGCCGGGCAACAACAGCCTCACGAATCCGTACAGGCCGAACTTCCTCGGGAGCTGCTGCGGGACGGGGCAGAACACGACGGCTCCAGCGTATGCCTTGAGGCCGTGAATCCATCATCGGGCGATTGAGACCGCGATGAACTCTCTGCCGTCGTATATATCCGTCCGGACACCCCTCTATCCGAAGACTTAGTGCTTTCCGCCAGGGTTTCCGGGCATCTCTCCACGGGATCAACGAGATAGGCTCCAGTAGCTCCAACAGGCTGATGGCTGACGACGTGCCCCACTCAGGCCGATCGCAAACAGGCCCGGTAGGTCTGGCGACTCCGGGCTCTATTCAAAACGGGAGGTGCGTATGCAGGGCCAGGCAAAACGCTGGGTCTTCATGTTCGTTCTTGGAGTCGCCGTTTGAACTTTCAAAAAGATCTCTTCGTTAGCTACGCACACGTCGATGACCTGGCGACACCAGGCGACGGTCAAGGATGGGTCACGCGGTTTCATAAATACCTTGAAACCTACCTCAGTCAAAGCCTGGGACAGCACGCAACGGTCTGGCGTGACGACAGGCTGCGCGGCAACGATATCTTCGCGAGCGAGATCGTAAAACAATTTCCAGAGACAGCCGTTCTGCTCTCCATCGTTTCGCCCCGCTACATCGAGTCCGAGTGGTGCCTGAGAGAGGTCAACGAATTCTGCAAAACAGCCGAGCGGGCGGGCGGCTTAACCATTGATGACAAAGCGCGCGTCATCAGCGTCATGCTCAGAAGGCTTCCCTCCGAACGAGCGTCGCACTTGCCGAACATTCTGAAAGATGCGCTGGGCTACGAGTTCTTTCAAGAGATCGAGGGAGGCCGTGAACTGCCGCTGGATCCCGGTTTCGGAAGCGGAGAGGCTTACCGGAGACAGATTTATTTCCTCGCAGAAGACATTGCAGACCTTATTCACAAGCTGAAGAAGAAAGAGACAGGCGAAAGCCCGGCCGAGGTTGCGTACAAGCCAGTGGTCTATCTCGCCGAATGCAGCTACGACCAGCGCGAGGACCGTGACAAACTACGGGGCGACCTGAGGGCACACGGATACATCGTTTTACCGGAACCGGCTTCACGATTCCCGGATCTTGAGTCGGAGTACGCCACTGAAGTCAGCCGCCTGCTGGATCAGTGCCAGGTCTCCCTTCATATCGTCGGGAAATTTCGTGGAAAGGTGCCGGACGGTCCAAGCCAGAAATCGGTGGTGCAGCTCCAGAATGAAATTGCTGCTACAAAAAGCGAACAGTCCCGCCTCCATCGAGTCATCTGGCTGCCTGAAGGAACGCATTCCGACCAGGCAGATCAGCAGACGTTCATCGAGCAACTGCAGACAGCCGCGAGCCAGCAGCGAAGGGCGGATCTGGTTACCGATGATCTCGAAACCCTCAAAGGAATTGTGCATGCCGCCCTTCATAAACTGGAGAAGCTTGCTTCTCAACCATCTCCATCGGCAGGAAATCAGAAGCTGGTCTACTTGATCTGTGACCAGAGAGATCGCCCTGCCACTATTTCTCTGCGTAAGTTTTTCAAGAGTGCAGGCGTTGATGTCGTGATTCCGGTGTTTGAAGGTGATGCTGCCACTGTACGTCAGGCAAATACGGACCTTCTCACCCGTTGTGACGCAGTCATCCTTTTTTACGGGGCCGGGGATGAGGCTTGGAAGCGGACAGTTGAAAACGATCTAATCAAAATGAAAGCGTTCCGAGCCGGAAGACCTCTCCAGGCGAGCTATACCTACCTGGCGGCTCCCATCACTGACGACAAGCAGGAACTCATAGAGCTCGAGGAACCAAACCTGATCAGGGGATTTGATGGTGTTCCGGATTCGGAAATGTTGCCTTTCCTTAAACTGCTGAAGTCCTGAACACCGGTCAAGGCTGACACCATGACCCAAGCCGCGGTATACGAATTCAGCAATCCATTTCCCGGCCTAAGGCCCTTCCGCGAAGAAGAGGAACACCTTTTCTTCGGTCGTGAAAGCCAGGTCGACGCGATCGTCGATAAGCTGTCTGTTGCTCGTTTTCTTGCGATCGTCGGGACTTCCGGCAGCGGCAAATCCTCGCTGGTGAACTGTGGACTGCGCCCCGCCTTGCATCGGGGATTGATGGCAAGAGCCGGCACTTCCTGGCGAATGGTGCATTTCAGGCCGGCGAGCCGGCCGATAGCCGCTATGAGGACCGCGCTTGCCGCAGAGGGAGCCCTTCATTCTGGGTACGACGGGGCCGTTCCTCTCGAGGAAATCATCGATACCTCGTTGCGTTTGAGCAAGCGAGGTCTGATCGATGTGTTCACCAGGGCGCGGCTGCCGGAGGGCGTCAATCTGCTTGTCGTTGTCGATCAGTTCGAGGAACTCTTCCGCTTTCAAAGGCTGGGCGCCTCGACCCGGGCCCGGCAGGAAGGCAGCGAAGAAGGGACGGCTTTCGTCAACCTTCTGCTGGAAGCCGCGCAGTCGAATCTTCCCATCTACATCGTGGTCACGATGCGCTCGGACTTTCTGGGAAGCTGTGCAGAGTTCGCCGGTCTGCCCGAAGCCATCAACAACGGTCAATACCTGGTGCCGCGCCTGACTCGTGAGGAGCGCCGGGCGGCCATCAAAGGGCCGGTTGAAGTGAGCGGTGCCGAAATGTGTTCTGTGCTTCTGACACGGCTCGTCAATGACGTCGGTGACAATCCGGATCAACTCTCCATACTTCAGCACGCCCTGAATCGCACCTGGGCGCACTGGCAATTCGAGGGTAAGTGCCAGGGTCCCATTTCCCAGCCACACTACGAAGCAATCGGCACGATCGAGCATGCGCTGGACCGGCATGCCGAGAAAGCATACGCAGAGCTCGGCAGCGAACGTGAACGAAGGATATGCGAACGAGTATTCAAGAGTCTCACGGACAAAGGAACAGACGCGGTGGGAATCCGCCGGCCAACTAGTCTCGAAACGCTTTGCCACCTTGCCGGCGCCGGGAGGCAGGAGGTCACTGCCGTGATCGATGTCTTTCGCAAACCGAGCCGCTCCTTCCTAATGCCTCCGTTGCCTGAGACGCTGAAGCCGGAAACCGTGATCGACATCTCGCACGAGAGCCTGATGCGCGTCTGGGAACGACTGGAGACATGGACAGAGGAGGAGGCACAATCCGCACAACTATATCGTCGCCTCTCTGAAGCAGCCCGTCTTTACTCGGACCACAAGGCCGGCCCGTGGAGAGACCCCGAACTGCGCTTCGCAATGGACTGGAGAGATGAGAAAGAACCCACAGCTCATTGGGCCGAGCTCTACGGAGGAGGATTTGAGCCGGCAATGACTTTTCTTGCCGCCAGCGAAGAAATACAAGAAAAAGAGACGCGAGAGAGGGAAGAACACCAGAAACGTCAGTCAGAATACGAAAAAGCCGTCGCTCTCGCCCAGGAGCAGACACTCAGAATCGAAGTCCAGCAGAAAGCGGCCCGACGCCTTCGCGGCTTCATGACGGCTCTGGCCATCCTGTTTGGGGTTGCGCTGGTCACAAGCGTCTTTGCAATCCGTCAGGAGCGAAAGGTACAGAGTGCGCGCCGGGAATCGAAGGCCCGCGAATTGGCTGCCACGGCTCTGGCCGGCATCAACGAAGATCCGGAACGGAGCATCCTTCTTGGACTGGAAGCCATCAGTGCCACCATTCGATACGGCCGGCCACCGCTGCCTGTTGCAGAAGACGCTCTTCAAATGGCAATTCTGTCGCTTCCCAGGAACCTCAAACTGACGCATACGGGCCCCGTGAAGGACATTGCCTATAGCCGGGACGGCAAGCGCGTCGCGACCGCCGGCTCAGACAATGCCGCGTGTATCTGGGATACGGATAACGGGCAACTGATGTTGAAACTCCAACACACTATGCCTATCAACGGAATCGCGTTCAGTCCGGACGGCAAGCAACTTGCCACCGCCGGCGCGCACGGAACGACGTATCTGTGGGACACGGCGACCGGTCGACAGTTATCTACTATTGATGCACATTCGGGCCCTGTGAACGCTGTTGCCTTCGCGCCGAACGGTAAGCTTCTCGCAACTGCGAACTCGGATAAGACCGCTAAAGTCTGGGACGCTGCCACGGGGCGCTTGCTGTGGACGCTGGAGGGTCACTCGGATTCGGTCGCCGGCGTTAGCTTTAATCCCAATAGCGACCGTGTCGCAACAGCCAGCCTTGATGGCACGGCGAAATTGTGGAACGCGCGTGACGGGCAGCTCTTATTCACGCTGGGCGGCCATTCGGACGCAGTTAATGGAGTGGCTTTCAGTCCCGACGGAAGGACACTTGCCACCGCAAGCTCTGACAACACCGCAAGGCTTTGGGACGCCAGCCTAGGATTGCAGACCCGGAACTTCCGCCAGTCCGGCTTCATCCGGGGTGTGGCCTTCAGTCCCGACAGCAAACAGCTCGCCACAGCCAGTTCAGACAACAACACGAGGATATGGGACATCAGCAAAGGGCTTCCCATCCTGAACCTGCATCTCTCCGGCTCTGCAAACGCAGTCGCTTTTAGTCCCGACGGCAAGAGTCTGGCAAGCGCCAGCCAGGGGTCGATCGCGCAGTTGTGGGATCTGGAAGGCGGTCAGGGGTTGGGCGGTCAGGGGTTGCTTACACTTCGCCACTTCGAGTCCATCAACGACGTTGCATACAGTCCGGACGGCAAGCGTCTCATCACTGCTAGTTCCGACAAAACCGCGAAGGTGTGGGACGCGTCAACCGGGAATCCATTACTGTCGCTTGGCGACAGCTCGAAGCCGTGGAACAGCGTGGCCTACAGCCGTGATGGTAAAACCCTCGCGACTGCGAGCTCAGATGGAACAGCATGCGTCTGGGATGCTGTCAGCGGGCGTCTTCTGCTGACGCTGAACGGTCACTCGGGCGCAATCAATGGCGTGGTATTCAGCCCGGATAGCAAGTCTCTCGCGACCGCCGGTGTCGATGGTACGACAAGAGTCTGGGATGCTGCTTCCGGCCAGTTGCTGTCGACCTTACACCACGGCGGCCCAGTGAACTACACGGTTTTCAGTCCCGACGGCAAGCGCCTCGCCACGGCGAGTTCGGACGGAAAAGCGAGGGTCTGGGGTTCCAGGAACGGGCAGGAGCTGCTCACAGTGGATGCCAAAGACGGAGCGGTTCTTGACGTGTCGTTTAGTCCCGATGGTGAACGACTGATCGTTGCCAGTGCGGACAACGCCTTGTCGGTGTGGAATGCCGCCAGTGGCGAACATCTGCGCTCGATCCACGGGCACGCCGGCGCTGTCCTGGCTGTAGCGTCCAGTTCTGACAACATCCACATCGCAAGCGCCAGCCAGGACGGAACTGTGAAAGTGTGGGACGCGCTTACCGGAGAAGGCCTCCAGACTCTGTCCGGCGCTTCCGGCGCTGTGAACAGCATAGCTTTTAGTCCAGATGGAAAGCGCATCGCCGCAGCGAGCACTGACGGAACCGTGCACGTCTACACGTTGGATGTAGACGAACTGCTCAACCTCGCGCGCAGCCGCGTTTCGCGCAATTTCACACCTGAAGAATGCAACCGTTACTTCCAGGCCGAGACTTGCCCGATCTCATCATCGAACATAAGCCAGAGTGATCGCTACAAGTGAAGCGTGAAAGGCGGCTCCCGCAGGGACTAACGAAACGATCGTGGGGCGGGCCACCGGTGATCCGTAGTTTGAATGTCGCCGACGTGTGCTTGGCGAATTCCTGAAATCATGCAGCGGTGGGTGTCTGATAGAGTCCGCGACAATGCTGTTGCCACCCATACGAACTAAAGTCTAGAGGAGTCTGACCTTCATTAGGCAGTGGCAGACGTCCTTTCAAGCCCGAATGCGTGCGACGTCGATTGAAATAATGTTGAAAGGCTCGGAGTTTGCCTTCCAGATCAGCGGCTGTCGCCGATGGGGATCTTTGCGTTCGCCCAGAGCCGAATCGTTTTCATGTTTAACACCGGCGGCGGTCAATCGCCTCATTCGGACAACGTAAATGGTGATGGTATGGGACCGGCCGGTCTCGAACCGATGACCTCCTGCGTGTGGAAGGGGGCTCAGGGCATCAAGCCCTAGCCTCGTCTGCTCAACAAGTTCGGGTGAAACCCATGGCTGACGTAGGTTTGAGCGCATTCTAAGGATTACAAAGTTTACATTGCTTGCAGGTGATTTCAGGCAAATACGGCGGCTGTACTGACACGATAACTGCACGCTACTCGCCGGTCTCAAATGGACAGATGCTGTAGCCACCAGCCGCTACTACTA
>AR_comb_assmDRAFT_10564785_pt1 | contig 26087 bp, 28 predicted proteins | sample ArasoioldDNA_FD_10543 | JGI IMG/M metagenome (IMG submission 10543) | reverse complement strand
AACGCAGGCGTTTGGTGGGTCGCCTACCAAACGATCAAGGGTGATTCAGTAGATCCATCATTCGCCTACAATAGATCCGAGTGTGCTCGTTTGAGTATTCCCGCCGATGCTCCTGCGGGCACACTCGGTTTTCGCTATAGATTAGCATATGGCTACCCAACGACCCCGCACAGTCCGAATCAGGCTACGAATACTCCTTGGGATCAACAAGCACGGAATTTCGTTTCTGCTGTAGGTCGGTTGTTATCGGGGGAAGGAGTCATGTGTGATGCAGAGACAGAAGGCATTTCAGAGCAACTTACACTATTATGGTGTCAAACGGTCGAGGTTGCCACAAAATTGCCTGTTGCAGTTTATACCGGGGGCTACGTGGCGGGTGGTACGCTTTGGCGATCCTCTTCTATTTATAATGGACAACGAGCGCGTGTATTTGCTGCCTATTCATCTGAATCAGATGCCCGGAACAAACATGCTGCTGGAATTCCCTGGGATGCCTGGCAATTTTCCGGCACAGGGGCTTGTCCTGGCGTCTTAGGGGATTGTGATCTAGATCAAGTCGATGATGCTGCCGCATTTAAGTTGACGTGCGGATTAACTGGTGAAACTGAACAAGAAATGCCATTTTTTATGAATTGGAAGCATCGTGCCACGTAAAACAGAACAAAAGATGACTCCACAACTAATGTTGGAGCATTTTATTGATGGTTTACGTCGAACAGCCGTTAAGCCAACGATCTATGGCTATAAGCCAATGGATCACCAGGAGAGATTCCATGGTTCAGTTGCCAAGGGAAGATTGTTTATTGGAGGCAACCGATCGGGAAAAACTGTGGCAGGAGTGGCTGAGGACGTACTTTGGCTTACCGGAAAGCATCCATATCGACCTACACCACCAACGCCTATTCGAGGCCGAATTGTTGCTGTCGATATTCTCCAAGGCGTAGAGAAAATCATCCTTCCTGAGTTGGCTAGATGGATTCCACCATCAGAATTAATAGATCAGTCATGGGAAAGTTCCTATAACCGGGGTTTGAGAACGCTGACGCTTGCAAATGGGTCGTTCGTAGAACTAATGTCGTACGAAATGGACTTGGAAAAGTTCGCTGGTACGTCAAGACACTTCGTTCACTTCGATGAAGAACCTCCGAAGCCAATTTTCAACGAGAATATGGCACGTCTAGTGGACGTAGGTGGCTCTTGGTGGTGTTCTATGACACCTGTTGAGGGAATGACGTGGGTTTACGACGATATTTACATTGCGGCGCGTACAAATCCTAACTTCTTCGTTGTCGAAGCAGGAATGGACGACAACATTTATCTTTCAATGGTTGAAATCGACCAGTTACTTGCTACAATGGATGACGACGAGAAGGCAGCACGTCGTCAGGGCAAATTTGTCCAGATGGGGGGCTTGATCTATAAGAAATTTGGTCCGGATAACATTATTCCATCGGTTTTGCATTCATCCCGATGGAAATTGATTAAGGACAAGTGGCAATTCGTCTGCGGAATGGATCATGGCTTCAACAACCCAACAGCATGGCTTTGGGCAGCGTTGAGTCCCGACGGAAAGATCATAATCTTCGATGAACACTATGAATCCGGTCAAATTGTGGCGTACCATGCGGAAGTTGTTAAGGCCAAGAACCGGCTATACGGAATCGAACCTAATTTTATGGTTGGTGATCCGTCAATCCGCAATACCGACCCTATTACAGCAACCTCCGTCCACATCGAGTACGTCGAAGCCGGAGTTCCCATCGTCCTTGGAAACAATGACGTCCGAGCAGGTATCAATGCTGTTGCATCCCTCTTCGAAAAGAAACAACTTTTCGTAACGGCCAACTGCGAGAATCTGCTGAAAGAACTGGCCCGTTACAGGTGGGCAACCTGGTCTTCTAAAAAGATGCAATCCGAGCGGAATGTAAAAGAGGAACCGCACAAGAAGAACGACCATGCTTGTGATGCGTTGCGCTACATTGTTGCAAGTAATCCACAGTTTGATGGTACGGATTCACCCAACATTGGCAATATTATTCATGCTCCGACAGCATCTGCATCTGACGGGGGGATGATCGACTGGTCACTCGTCCAGCAGCCCCTAGACCGTGATTACACGGAAATGGTAGATTCCCAATTGGGAGGAGAATGGTAATGGCCGAAACCACAACGAAGGCACCTGAGCAGCCCGCTCAGAAGGATGAAAAGGCTACTGTTGTAGTGGTGCAAACAGAAGTAAAGGTCTTCATGGATGGTGAAGAAGTTGCTTCTGTTACCGGTGATTCTGTGACGGGGATTTACGTTCAGGGATCGGGCGGTGCAGTTTCGTATGCGAATACTGGCGGTGCGCTTCCTGTTGGTGTTTATGTCCTGACCGCCAAGAATCCTTCCCCTGTTCGCCCGCTGACAGAAGATGAACAGAAGGCTGCTAAGCAGGCGGAAAAGGATGCCGAAGAAGCCGCAAAGCGTGGTGCTACTATTGGTGGCCCCGCTCGTAATCAGGCCGAACTCGATGAACTTGATCGGAAGCCTGAGAAGAAGTAACTCAAACAAAGGAAGCAGCATGTTGATTCGAATTGTTAGTGAGCCTGTAGCCTCACCCGCGCAATGCAGAATGTGTGGAGCAGGCTCACTTTCAGAAGGTAGAGAATGGTGGCTCGATGTAGGAATCATAGAAGACTTCTATGGCCGTGTGTATTACTGCTCGATTTGTTTCGGGCAGATGGCTACAGAAGCAGGATTTCTTACGCCCGCTAAACGACAGGAACTCGAACAGAAAGTCAGAGACGCTCATGCAAGAATCGAGGAAGCCGAATCAGCAATGGGTAACCTTGCTACTCTTGGCATTGACGTGTCTACAATCCATCGGTATGTTGAAGATCATCATGTTTCTCTTGAAGGAACGGAGCGAAATCTCGACGCGCTCATCGAACGAACGAACCCTGTTGATGAACAAACTGATGAGCAGGGATCCGATGACGTATCAGATTCTCAGCCAGGAACCCAGCCCAAACTCTCACTCACCTGAGAGGGAAATTCTCCGCAACGATGATGAATCAGAGTTGGAGAAAATCAATTGGGTCGGTGATGGTGAAGTTTTGATAGATATGACACAGGATTATCGAGACTTGGGGATAATCGGCGATGACTGATATGATGAGCGCCCTCATGGGTGGAATGCAGGGCGGTGAGGGCGCTGATCCTTCTCAATTCATGGCTCAAAACGTGAATGAGAACCGCGCTGATTCCCTTTCCGATAAAGAGAGACAAGAACTCCTTTCCAAACTGAATAAGATGTTTGATACTTGCCGAAAGGCAAGGACACAGTTCGAACGCCAATGGTACATGAACATGGCGTTCTACTTTGGTCGCCAGTATGTAACGTGGGCACCCGGGGCATCTGGCACCATGACTCGCCTGTACGAGCCTGCTGCGCCGAAATGGCGTGTGCGTTTGGTTGTCAACAAGATTCGTCCGTCGGTCCGATTCGAGTTGACGAAAATTACCAAAGAGCAGCCTCAAATCTACGTAATCCCAGCCTCCACTGAGGATTCTGATGTGGCTGCTGCGCGTGCAGGCGAGCAGATCGCTGAATACGAAATGTCGGAAATGAAGTTCAACCGTCTTATCCGGCGTAGCGTATTCTGGGCGCTCTTGTGTGGTTCATCGTTCTTGAAGACGTATTATGACGAAGAACAGATGGACCCCTCTGGCGTTCCTGGGAAAATTTGCGTCGAGCCTGTCAATGCGTTCCACATTTTGGCTCCGCTCATGCAGGAAGAAGAAATTGAGAATCAGCCGTTCTTGATTCATGCTATGACGAAGGATAAGGCGTGGATCAATTGGAGGTTTGGTAAAGAAATCCCAGCCGATTCTTCTGTAGGCTCTGGTGTTCTGGAACAACAGTTCTTGTCCGCACTCGGTGTCAATGCACAGAATCAAGCGACTTCGGATCAAGTCTACGTTAAGGAAGCATGGATTAAGCCTTGCAAAGACTTTGAGAATGGGGCGCTTGTATCGTGGGCTGGGGATCAAATCTTAACGTTCTTTGAACAGTGGCCTTATGATGTCACTGATTTCCCATTCGCCAAAATTGACCACCTTCCTACAGGGAGATTTTACGGAGAATCGACGATTACGGATCTCATTCCCCTACAGCGGGAACTGAACCGCACACGGTCCCAAATTGTCGAAGCCAAAAACAAAATGGCTAAGCCGCAACTTCTCGCTGTTAAGGGGTCGGTGGACGTTAACAAGATCACTTCCGAACCAGGGCTGGTGATTTTGTATACGCCAGGGTTTAATCCACCCACACCGATCCCCCTTTCTAATCTGCCGGAATATATCGCTGAGGAACTGAACAGGCTACAGCAGGACATTGACGAACAAACGGCTTCCTACGAAATTACGAAGGGCAGAACTCCGCCGGGAGTTGAGGCTGCTTCTGCCATTGCGTATCTACAGGAAGAAAACGACACGAAGTTTGCCCACACATCTGCTTCTCTTGAGGAAGCAACAGAGAAGGTAGGGCAGCAAATTCTCGGTTACGTTGCTCAGTATTGGGACGTCAGCCGAAAGATCAACGTACTCGGAGAAAACAGTGTCTACGAGGCGAAGGAATACTCCAAAGCGAATATCAACGGTAACACCAATCTCCGAGTTGAATCAGGTTCCGCCGCTCCGCGTTCACGTGCTGCAAAGCAAGCATTTATCACTGAGTTGGGCAAGATGGGATGGATCACTCCCGACAAAGCGCTCCGGTATATGGATATGGTTGAAACTGGGAGATTGTACGAAGAATCTCAGTTGGATGCTCGTCAGGTTCAGCGTGAAAATCACCAGATGACTGAATCTGCTCAGCAATTTATGATGCAGCAGCAAATGGATCCAATGACTGGTCAGCCGCAAGTTGATCCTATGACGGGTCAACCTATGGGTCCACAACCGTTGCCCATTAACGAATGGGATGATGACCAGGCTCACGTTCTGTATCATACAGACTACATGAAGACGCAGGATTTTGAGAATCTGGATCCACAAATCCAACAGGTTCATGTTCAGCACTTGCAGTTGCACCGTCAGAGGCAGCAATCTCAGATGGCGATACTGAATCAGGCGCCTCCGAACAGTCCAGACCAGGGGGCACCCGGAGAGCAGCCGCAGCAATCTCAACAGCCACAACCAACTCAGTAGGAAGCACCGAAAATGTCAGATTTCAATCTTGATCTTGGTGACGGGAATGATCCTGGCATCGGTTCTGATGGGAGTGATCTTGCTCCTGAGAATCAGGATAGCCTAGCGAATCCATTTCTCTCCAAGATTCCAGACGCCGATCGAAACGTTGTCGCCAAATACATTAAGGATTGGGATGCTGGTGTTACTCGACGTTTCCAGCAGATTCACCAGCAGTACGCTCCCTATAAGGATCTTGGCGACATAGAGTCAATTCAGGGCGCTATGGCGCTCCAGCAAATGATTAACGAAGACCCAGCAAGAGTCTATGAACTCTTGGGCAACTTCGTTAATCAAGGTCAGGAAGATCAACAGCAGCAACAACAGCAAGTTCAGCAATACACTGATGAATTCGGTGAGCAACTTCCGCAGGCTTTCGTGGAGAAGTTCACGCGGATGGAGGGCATTCTAGAGTCTCTAGCCGAACGATTCATGCAAACCGAACAACAGCAACAAGCCGATCTAGAAGATCGTGAATTGGACGATTATCTCGGTCAGTTGAAAGAACGTTATGGTGATTTCGACGAGGATTGGGTATTGTCCAAGATGATGAAGGGTATGGATGGCGAACAAGCCGTACAGCAGTATGGAAAGTTCGTTCAGGATACCATCAATAGCCGAATGTCAGGGAAACGTCCTGTCCCAGTTTTGGGCGGTGGCGGAAGCGTTCCGACAAACGGAGTTGACCCTACGAAACTCACACGTCAACAGACGCAGGATTTGGTAGCGCAAATGTTAGCAGATGCTGCGGCGCAGGGTCAATAGGAGAAAACGCCAATGGGCGCAACCATGACAACGGTCAATGCGGCTTTGAAGGAAATTTACGAAGGCCGTATTGTCGATCAGTCCAACGAGGAAGTTGTTGCTACTCGCCGAATCGAATCCTCCAGCGCAGGCGTAACGGATACGGTCGGTGGGAAGTACGTGACTTTCCCAATTCGAGTGAAGCGTAATGCTGGTATCTCATATCGAGATGAGGAAACGCAGTTGGCGAATCCTGGCCAGCAGGGTTACGCTGCCGTGCAGGTCAAACTGAAGTACGGATATGGCCGCTTCCGTATTTCGGGCCAGACGATGGAACTTGCATCCACGAATTTCCAGGCGTTCAGTAATATGATGGACGAGGAAATGGATGGATTGAAGAACGATCTGGTTAAGGATGAGAACATCATCACCTACGGAAACATCAACAATGGTGTCCGTGCGATGATTAACGATACGGCTACGGGTGCTACTCATACGGTTGTCAATGCTCAGAACCTGGAAGCAGGTATGATCGTTGATATCCGTGAAGTTGCCACCGGTGTTGCGGCACCGACAGGAACTGGCCTGACAATCAACTCGGTTGATAAGACAACTAACACAGTTGTTTTCTCAGGTGTCACTGGTGCAACAACGGCCACGATGGGTATCTATCGTGCTGGTAACCGTGGTTTGGAGCCAACTGGTTTCGTTCCGATGTGTGCGGCTACAGGTTCAGTTTATGGCCTCGATCCCGCCATCGAGCCAAAGTGGGCCGGAAATACGGTTGCTATTAACGGTGCCCTTTCGGAAACGAACATGATTAAGGCGTGTGATACGGCTCGTACCCGAGGTGGAAAGACATCAGTCATTTTCACTTCTCTCGGAGTTCGTCGTGCGTATTTCGCTTTGCTGACAAATCAGCGGCGTTATACAGATACGAAGTCGTATCCTGGTGGTTTCCAGGGACTTCCTTTCAACTACGGAACTGAGATTCCTGTGGTTGAGGATGTTGATGCGCCTCCCACGTACATGTTCTTCATGGACGAGTCCAAGATCAAGAAGTATCGTCGTAAGGCTTGGTACTTTGCCGACGATGATGGTGCGGTCCTTAAGTGGATTGCCGATTACGATGCTTGGCAGGGTCTTATGAAGCAGTATTGGGAACTCGGAACTTCTATGCGTGGAGCGCACGTTCTCCATACTGGTGTTACCGAGGTCTAACAAATCTCCTGAGCGGGTCAGGAGCCAGGAAGGGGAGTGCTTCGGCACTCCCCTTTCTTATTTACGAAAGGAAGCCAATGACTATTCCTTTAACTCCAGCCGAGTGGAGCAAGATGGTAACAATTGCTCCAGGTGTAGTGGTAGAGCGTGATGTTCTGGCAATTGTGGAGTGGATCAGAAATTACGATCCTGACTTGGACGTTGTTTATCTTGATCCTAATCGGTTTGATCTTTCTGTGGATGACCCGCCGTACAAAGTAATCGAGCGTTGTCCTGATGGACTAACGAGAGTTGTCTTTTCTTGCTGGACGCTTGATGAGCGTGTGAAAGAGCGTATCATAGCCGCAGACACCTGGATAACAGACGTCCAGGGACGACTCGAAGCAAATAATCAAGGCGTCCGAGATAGTCAGCAGGAAGCATTCAAGGACAGTATGGCAGAAGCGCACGATCAAGTTGTGCATCTGTTGAAAAATCCGAAGACGTCATACACCCTCACAAATAGTGATGGTGAACTCGTCACGATTGAGGACGACAAGGGCGTGGTGAAACGAGATGCAACTGACTGATATCATTACTCGGGTACAGAGGATTTTCGGCGATGAAGATGAAGTCCAAATCTCTGTTGAGGATATCATTTCTTGGGTTTCCGATGGTCAGATGGAAGTTGCCCGGCAGACAGAAATCCTTACGAAGTCGAAGGAGTTCGATTTCGATCCTGTTACGTTCTCGAACGGATTTGTTCTACCCGCCGATTTCATTCTCGAAAAGCGTGTGACGTGGAATGATGGTACGAGTACTATTAATCTACAGAAGACGACGCTCATGGATTTGGATCAATACATTGGCGATCCACAATCTGTGAGCGATCAGAAGGTCTCGCTCTATTATTTTTGGGGTGGCTCTGTTTATCCCTGGCCTGTAGGATCGAAAGCAGTTCCGAAGGCGCTCAAATTGTGGTATGTGTGTTCTCCTGAACCACTCACACAGATCACGGATCAGTTGCAAATCCCGTTGTATATGCACGAGGATTTAGTTCGGTACGCTCTCATGCGTGCTCGGGAACTAAATGAGGATGTTGAACAGGCAAATGCAATGGGAACCGACCTTGCGAACCGTATGGTTCAGTCACGTTCTGAGGCTTTCAGTCCGTACAAAGATCAGTACCCCGTTATCCGTGACTATGCAGGAGATAATTGGTAATGGTAGTCCCCCGCGAAGACAATATGGAGATTGCCAAGTTTAAGGGTCTGAACACATTCACGCGTTCAGATTTGATTGATGATGCAGAGTTTTGTGGGCTGACCAATTTTGAATTTGGCGATCAAGCCGAATTGAAGAAGCGTACTGGTCTACAGTTGGTCACGGATTTTACCAACGTGGGTGGATGGACTAATGGCAAGGAAATAAAATACCTGGGTTCATTTCCTGCTCCACCGGATAACACTCTTCAATTTTGCACAGTTGCTGGTCAACCCTATTACGTCCAGGCTCCTGCAATTGGTATCAACTGGACGAAGGTAGCCGGAATTCCAGATGGCACGTACTGTGTGGGCATGACGTCTTTCAATGATGTTTGGTACTTTCTTTGCCGGAACAACGGAGGGATCTATAAGGCAACTCCTGCAATCAATCCAACTGCGTCCGCAGTAGCAGGAGCGCCTAAGGTCGAAGTGTTTGTTAACTTCAAGGGTCGTCTGTGGGTTGTAGAGCCGAATCCAGATATTGGAAATGCTCTCTCCAATACGATTAAATTCTCGGAGTCCTACAACTTTGAGGATTGGCAGCCTGATAATATCAACATTGTCGATCCTAATATGGGTGATGTGATTACGAATCTCGTTCCGTATTCGGATCGCATCATCGTGTTTAAAAAGTTCTCAATTTGGAATATGTATCTCCAAGGCAACGATTTTCCTATCTCAGCGACTCGTCTTTTAACTTCGACTAGAGGCGCTATCTCGACAGAATCTATTGTTACCGTGAACGATCTTATCTATTTTATCGCCGCAGATGGTGTGTGGAGAACGGATGGCAATGCCTTCTCAGAACTGAGTAAGCCAATTTCAAATGCCTGGATCGGACGATCTATTGATTGGGCATTTGATGAAACCGATTGGATTGCTTATAACGAAGGTCATTTGAAAGTTCGTCTTCAAACAGGTGGAGGAGGTGAAATTCCAGATGAGTCGGGTGGGCAACTCCACATGCAAACATACTCAGATGCCACACTGGGATTACGAAGGTCGTATTTCTTCTCCTACAGTTTAGCGGCTGATGCATGGTCTGAGGAAATCTTTCCGATTGATGTTATCGGTGGACTGACAAGACCCAAGGCAGGACGAAATCAAGGTAGTCCAGTCTTCATGCAAGGTGGAATTGATCGTCTTTTCCAACGCCAGCAGGAAATAACGTACTGGAAAGACGATACCCACTATGTAACCGCAGCACCCGCTCACATGAACTCAGTTCCCGTAGTTACTTCATTTGCTACAAAGAGATACAACATCGGCAATATCAGTCGAGTGAAGCGTTTGAAGTACGCTATGGTTGGACTACAGGCTTCCAGATTTGATTCAGGGGCTGGAAATACAGTGGGCTTCTCTAGTCCAGGTAGCACGCCTACATTTTGGTATACGGTAGATGGTATCCAGCGGGAGTCGTTCTCGTTTGATCCATTCACGGTTACGAACCTGGGTGCTTTCAAGATTCCTGGTACGGGATACTTCCGTACGTTCCAATTATCTATGACGGAATCTGATGCTCAGTTCTTCACTATCCACTTCCTACACTTCATCATGCACCTTAAGAGGCAACTGGCTGAAAGTCCCCGCTGATGGCTGAGGTTCCTGATAAGAGTAAGTTCGCTCTAGATAACATGGGCGAACCTATCGACGTTAAACATCACGATACGCCTGAACGTCATACATTTGGGGAAGCCTTTTTGATCCCGAATGATGATGAGGTTCAGCCTACGGGTGCCGTAGCGTCCGCTGGAAAATCGGAAAAATTTGCAAGAGTCGATCATGTTCACGTAGGCTCAGGCGGTTCCGGTGGTGTTACAGATCATGGCGCTTTAACTGGACTTGCCGACGACGATCACCCACAGTATCTAACGAATGCCAGAGGGGATGCGCTATTTCTTACCCCCGCTGAGGGAAATGCCGCTTATGATGCTGCGGGTGCTGCTTCTACTGCGGTTGCGGCTCATGCCGCTGCTGCTGATCCTCATGCTGTCTATCTTAGGCTAGCAGAAATTCTGGCTGGTGCAGGAATTACAGTTACCGATAATGGTAACGGTACTCTTACTATTGCCGCCCCGAATGCTCCGAACGCTGTTCAGAATACGAGAGCAATCAATACTACCGCTCCATTGACGGGTGGCGGAAATTTAACTGCCGACAGAACATTGGACGTCAATGTTTTCTCGGGAACAGTGAAAGGTGTTGTTCCGGCTCCGAATCCCGCATCAGGTAAATTTCTCCGTGATGATGCTACCTGGCAAACTGTCGCCGGTGGAATTACTGCTCACTCAGCACTCACAGGACTAACGACTGGTGACGATCACACGCAATACGTTAAGGACGCCGGAGACACTATGACCGGCTTTCTTACGTTGAACGCTGATCCTACGAGTGCGCTTCATGCAGTAACAAAGCAGTATGTCGATGCTAGACCTCGGGGAATTCTAACTAGGGTTGTCGGTACTTTAGCAGGTGCATCCATTACGACAACCGCCACTAGGTTGTTTACGCTTCCAAGCGTAAACTTGGAGACAGGAAGACAGTATCGACTCGTCTGCGGTATTCGTGCGCTGTATGCTGCCTCCGGCACTACAGCAATGAGATTTACTCATGCAGTTGCAGGTGTTGCAAATACGCTTAATCTCGACACGTATTTGTATGCTGCTACTGGTCAGTTTAACGGCGGACAAATCGAAACGTTGTTTACTGTTACTGCTTCCGGTGCTCTTACTGTTGGAGTTGATGGCCGGTCAAATGCAGCCGTAACGATTACGTTCTATAACGATACAATGTGGTCCTATATTCAGGATCTTGGTCCTACTCCGCCATAATTTGTTCAATGCTGGTTTGCCGCTGTAGGTCTTTGTATCGTGTTTTCAACGAGGGCAAGGGACCATGAACCGAACGACATTCCACAAGAGTCTCTTAGGTCTAGCGGACGCTCGGGGTTCCAGAGGAATTGCGGCTCGGGGTAAAAACGTTTACGGAGGAACCAGAATGGCCCCTAAGTCATTAGAGCCTAAGCCTTGGACTAACGTTAACGATGCGTTGAGTCCTGTTAAGAAGGAAGTCTACGCTAAAAGGGCTATGCAAAGAGGAACTCCTAAACGAGCACAGCCCAAGCGTGCAGCCATTGGACGCCGACTTAGATTAATTTAGGGAGAGGGGATGAGGCAAAACAAGAGTCAGCCTACCAAGGCGGCAATCATGCGTCGATTTGGTGCGGCGAATGATGATCGGTCCTTGGGTGATAAGAGGGATCAACGGGCCGCTAATCAATTTGTTCGATCACGTCGTGCTCAGACTAGTTCTGTTGGTCCGATTCACCGATCACCTAATAGGGGTACTCGAAGGGCTATCTAGAGTTCTCGATCGTACCACCAATCTCGAATGGCATTTCTGATTGCCACACCAGCAACAATCAGCATCAGAAACAGGCCGAACATTTCAATCAGAAACCAGAAGGCGGGCATGTTGATACTCAGCATGTATCTTCCTTGGAGGTAGAATGTTACTGGCCGATATTGTTCACGGTGAAGTTGACTGGGCAGACATCATGTTCCTGGTCGGTGCTATTCTCTTTGGAGTTGTGTTTATCCTGAGAGTTATGGCCCCTAGGGATTCTGTCGACCAGATCCTTCTCGCTGCGGGACTTACTGTTGTTGCGATTGGATGGCTCCTACTCTGATGGCTACCCCCCTTGATCCTGCTTTGATGAAAGATCCCGTCGCATTGCGGACGGCTATTATTTCACGCCTTGGGATCGATCCAAAGAAACTGGTTGCTTTCGGTGGCGGCCCTGCTTTCGACGATCAGATCAGGAATTTGTACCGTACTGCTACGGGTAAGTATGGTGCTCTTGATCTACAGGAAGCAAGAGCAGGACAAGATTATGAAAACAACCTTTCGCTGATGAATCAGGCTCAGAAGCGTGATTCGAGAATTCTTGGTAACGACTTGGCTGACAGAGGACTTGGATTCTCTGGCGCCGCAATTAGAAGGAGGGCGCAACTTGGCCAGGACTATGCCAATCGACTTCAAACTCTCAATACGGCTAAGACTCGGGGATTGGAAGATGTCGGGACGGCTCGTAATGAGGCTATCAATTCCCTTCTTTCTGGCCGATCGGCGTATGAAGCGGATTATACGAAGCAGTTACAAGATTGGCTCCAACAGCAATCCCAAGCAGCCGCCCAATCTGCAATTGGTCAGCCAGTAACGACTCCGATGAAGACTGTCACGAAGACAGTTACTCATCCTACAGCCACAACCCCTAAGAAGACACAGGTGGCTATTAAATCTCCTGTTCAGCAAAAGGCGGTTAGAACCAGTTCTGGCGTAACTGGATACCGACCGACAACGGGAGGGGTGACGAACGTCTAATGTCTTTTTTCGTTAGCCCCGGTGGTAATGTAAGTTTCGGGAATCCCCAGGTTATGTCTACGGGATATCCTAAACTCCAGCCGTATAGGCCGAAGTCTATCTCGCAAGGTATGAACAAATTCAAGGCTCAGGTTGGAATTAAGCCACCTCCAATTTCAGTCTACAAGCCTCCCGGGCAGGCTAATGCTGATGCGTTGAAGCCATTTCAGGATGTGATGAAACTCGTTTCACCTGGAATGCTTCAAGACACACACCCGTCTAGCCCAAAAGCGAAATCGGCACCATCTGCTAAGAAGTCTGGCCCTTCCAAAGCCGCTGTAGTTCGTCGTATTACGCAACAAGTTCCTGCTGGTCCTCCTGTTGATCCTTTGGATACGCTCCAAAAGGAATATGCCGGTTACCTTACTGGCGCTTACGGGGGTCTAGAAACTGCTCTCGGTGCGGACGCTGAACAATACAAGAAGCGTTCACAGGAAATTGCTGATCGCATTAAGGCTCAGTATGCAGATGCTCAAAGTCTTGCTTCTGGAATGAATGATGCTTCCAAAAATGCTCTAGCAGAATATGCTCAGAGAATGGGTCTACAAGAGGCTACCCAAGGGTCGGCTGTTCAGGATTGGTTCCAACAGAATGAAAGATTGAAGGCTCTGAATTCAGCCGCCCAGGCGAATTCAATGAGCACCAACGATATCATTCGCAGCAATTACTATGACTTCCTTGTAGATCGAATTGCATCTGCTCGGGGAGCAGAAGCAACTTCCCAGGCTACGCTTCTGGATACGATTGCGAATGCAAAACTCCAGAGATTGCAAGCACAACAAGCGGCTGCGGCTGCTGCTGCACGTCGTCGTAGTGGTGGCGGTCGTGGTGGCGGTGGATCTGGTGGTGGATCTGGTTCTACAAAGGCCGGACAGAAATCTACGAGCACTAATGATGCAATGGCTGAAATGTATCGGCTGTATCCAGAATTGCGGGACGTCGGAATGGCAGACTATAAACCTTCTGCGGATCTTTTGGCGCAGGCTAGGAAACTTGAAGGATCTGCTTCGGGGAACCTTAATCCTCGTGTCTCTAGTCAAGTTTCTCCCCAAACTTCGGCGCAAATTGCGAGGCTTCGTCAACTTGCACAGGATATCTTCTATGCTGGTGGACCTACAGGCGGGCCTAGAATGGCTAGTACCGTCACTTACAAGTAGGAATTGACTATGCCCCAAGCACCCCAAGTTTCTACTGACGCTGCCGATGCCATTATTGCAGAATTGTGGAAGAGTCACTACGATCCTGTTAATGTGCTTCGTGCTAAGCACGGTCAAACTCCTAGATCGTACTTGACCGCACAGCAATTGAAAGACGCTCCTTGGTTTGATAGGTACAATCAACTATCACTTAAGGGTCATAAGACTAGTAGTAGTGAGGATGACGGTTCGGTTAGTAGAGTCACGGACAAATTGGAAGGTTCTGATCTTGTCCGGTCTCAAATTGAGACGGAGCGGGCGAAACTGGCGGGCGTTCAAACTGATCGGAACAAGGGCCGACACTGGTGGGATGATATTGCAGAGAATGTCGGTTCATTCGGAGACACCGCTTTGCATGGAGTCGGTGCTGCGCTTGGAACCGGTTTGGATGTTGTTAGCCGACCCCTTTACGGGGTAACGTCCGGTATTAGTGAATTGATCGATCCTCAACTAGAGGGTGGATCCATTTACGAGAACGTTATGAAGCGTGCTGCGGGTGCTACCTTCAAGAAAGAGAAGGTAGAAACTACAGGTGATATTCTCCGAAAGCCTGAGTTACTTGGTGGTATGTCCGGCGGCTGGCAAAAATCTGCGCTGATTTCTGGTGGTGGTTTGGTCGGTGACGTTGTTCTTGATCCATTCACATATGTTTCTGGAGGAACTACAGCGGTAGGAAAGGCTGCTGCTCTTAAGGGTGTGGCTGCTTTGGGTGAACACGCGCCCACTATTGCAAAGGCCATTGAAACTGGCATTCAGATGACAGAACGTGGCGGAACAGTTGCGAAAGGTGTTAAGTCGCTCACGTCGGCTGAAGCAAAAACATTGGCGATGAAGGTTACCCGACAGCAAGTTACGAAGAAGTCTATTCAGAAACAAGTTGTTCGTCAGGTTGAAGAAGAAGCCAGAGATTTGTTCGTGAAGACAGGTCACGCTATGCCGTATGCTCAGCGTGCGGAGCGTATGAAGAATCTCTCGCTTGATTTGACGGATGAAGTTCGTAATGCAGTTGAGAAGGGTATTATACAGGGCAATAAGCGCCGATTTGCTGTCCGAGTTGCAGGTAAAGATGTGCTCGGTGGTAAGATTGGCAGCAAGATTGGCCGGGCTGCTTACGTTCCATTCCAGTATGCAGGTGCGGGCGCTAATAAACTGTATCCTGTCCGTGCTCTTAAGCACGCATTTCAGATCGGTGACCATTTCCCTGGAATGACAAACCGTTTGCGTCGCTTGGCTGAGTCCTATGGGATTCGCCAGCACGAAATCTTCTCCAAGAAAGTAGATAATCTCGTTAAGGGTGTTTCCAAGGATGGGCGGAAGCAAGTTCTTAAGGATTTGGAGCGCGGTGTTCGCTCTGAGGGTATGGACGGTGGCAAGGATCTTGGAGAAATTTACGACTGGTTCGATAACTATCGTAAAGAGAAGTTCCTCGATCTTGAAGACACTGGAATCTACGAAGCGAATAAGCAAGCCGCTAACTACGTTCCTGTCTACATGCGCTCGGGTTCTAAAGACGCCATTAAGACGTGGAAGAAAGGTCGAAAGACCGCTTTGCGAAATGGTAATGTCACGCAACTCACTGAGCACACACTTGAAGCCGCCAAGGGTCAGGGATTCAAGCCTTATGACTTGGTGGATGACGCCTTCAAGATGTATGACGCTGACGTAGGCCGAAAAATCATTCGACGCAATTACCACCTGTCTCTTTTGGATAACTACGGTATTCGGGCATCTAAGGACGCTGCCGAAGGTTTTAAGAAGCGCGGGTTCGTTGACGCTAGCGAATTCATGAAGCCTGCGGATCGAGAAGCCCTTGGCCAATTGGGTGAAGGTATGTATATGCACCCAGAAATCAAGAACACAGCCAAGAAGATCAACAAGATGCTCGAATCGGGTAACCACGAAGACCTGAATCGGTTGATGAGAATGGCGGACCGCTTCACTAACTGGTACAAGCGAACCGCTACCGTTTATAGTCCTCGAAACTGGGTGAACAACACCTTCGGAGATATGATTATGAACTTCTTTGATGGGGTTCAGAATCCTATCTGGTACAAGAAGGCTGCAAAGGTTCTGCGGGATACTACAGGTACTATCCGAATCGGTGGTCAGGAAGTAGATAAGAAACTTCTTAAGGAATTGTATGACCGCTACAGTTCTGGCGCAGGATTTCTTCGCGCCGACGTTAATAGTGATCTTACCGGAAGATTGGGTAAGTGGGCGGGTAGAGGATTCCAGCATAGAGAAGACTTCGGTCGTGCTGCTCACTTCCTTCACGCCCTTGATAGTGAACTTAAGTCCCGCGGTACACTCAAAGAAGTGGTGGGATTCCTTAAGAAGAATCCCAGTATGGAAGACCTTGGGTTGTCCACTGTAGGAAAGCGTCTTCAAGATGCTGCTACAGCGGCAGGTGAAAGAGTCTCGAAGTGGAACATCGACTATAGCGCCTTCACTCCATTCGAGCGGAATTACTTGAAGAAAATCATTCCGTTTTACGCTTGGCAGCGGAAGTCGATTCCATTGATTGCAGAAGCAATGGTTACGAAGCCTGGGCGTGTGAGTGCGGTGAGGAAAACTCAATCCGCTGTAGATCAGTTGTTTGGTGGTGGGCAGCCGAACGAAGATGGTCAATACAAGGTGGAATATCCTTGGTGGCTTCGTGATGCTGCTTTCATGCGGATCGGTGGAACCGATAAAGAGCCTATGGTTCTGCAGGATAATACTCCGCTTGCTCAATGGAAGCAGACATTTGGCCAACAATCGTTTACCGATTTCATTCGTAACCAGGCAGCCTCGTTGCATCCTGCCATTCGAGCACCATTCGAACTCGGATCTAAACGAGAGTTGCTCACAAACCGTGAGTTTAAGACGATCCCTGAATACCTTTCGCATCAGATTCCGTTGTCCAATCAGGTTGGTATCGCAACTGGTGTAAACTTGCGTGGTAAGGAACAAACGAACGCAGAACGGATCGCATCACTCTTGGGTGGTGACATTACAAACGTTACTGACAAGGTACAATCCAGCGAACTACAGCGGCAAAAGGATCCTCTGGACGTTCAGTTGGCGCAAGCAAATAAGAAACTCGAATCTCTTGGTTACGAAGTTCGTAAGGTCAAGAACGGTTACAAGGTTGTTGACCTAGCGTCAGGTCAGCAGGTTGGCGGGAATTGGAATGCAACCACAGCCTATGCAATGGCTTGGCAGATGGCAGGTCTTAAGAAATGACAACATACGCTGAATATCTCGCCAATCGTGCAACTGGACTAGCAATCCCTTCTAAAACATTCAACTCTGGACTTAAGGTGTTGTGGGGGGACAAGGTTCGAGGAATGTCAGCAGTAAATATCAACGCCGCCACAATCTCTGACATTGAGATTGGTTATAACGCTGCCGTACCTGGAACTCTCGCAGATGAAGAACGTCAGTGGTTACTTTCTCGTGGCGCTCCGGCTGGGACAATTGCTGATATGCGCTACTATTGCTGTAATAACGCATTGATGCCGTAGTATTTCACCGTGTTTGCAAGAAATTCTCCCGGGGGACGAACAGGTGTTCGACCCGGAGAGGGGCTCTGAGTGGCCTCTGAGGGGCTTCGTGCTCACCGCACAAGCACACTGGATTTCGGTTACCACTCAGTACGTAGCATTCTAGGCACCAATAAGAAGGGCATTGATTCGGTCACCTGCACTGTGTAACGTGGTCGGAGGGCGGCAAGAATTCCCGGACCCCGGATTTTTGCTTGGAGGGCACCCAAATTACTTCTACCCGTATTAGACGTATGCTTCTAGTTAACGGAATGGAATGGCAACTAGAAGCAGCATGTTCCGAGCACCCTAAAGACTTGTTCTTCGTAAAAAGCCGCTTCTTAAAACGTGTAGAGCAGGCGAAAAAGATATGCCGGGGATGTTCGGTACGCCGACAATGCTTAGACTTCGCCGTACTCCATGACTGTGAAGGAATTTGGGGCGGGACAACACAGGAAGAACGAAAGTTCATTTCGCTTTACTTAGCGGCTAGTGAGAGAGCGGCTGCATCCCATGCACAGTCACAAGATAATACGTCGCATGAGCCAGCGCATCCCATCCGTGTTGTTCTTTCTTTCCCCGTACATATTTCCGTCCCAGAAATCCATACCCCGGCGGCTTCACTGTCGGCATCTGTAACACAATCTGTTTGGACAACTCCACCGCCCTCATCTGGAGCATTCCTATTTGCCGAAGCGCAAAACCTGAGTCGCCCTGGTGAGTATGACCGTAGACCTTCGGATTCACGATATAATTCTCGACCACAAATAGATCTGAATCTTCGGTCTGCTCTCGAAAGAACTCACACGTCTTCGTCGGCTGAGAACCAATCTTCTCAACACCAGTCCCCAGGATGGACATTCTCTTTGAATCTTCATCAAAGAGAATTCGTCCCCAGCCGATAGATTCTCCTGGGTCGCAAGCAAATATCTTCACGAACGGCCATCCCAACCCTCTGGCATTGGCTTTGGCTGCCAGCGGTGAACAGCAACTTTTGCTCTGTCGATCTGACAGGCGATGTAAACTTTCGCCCAATGAATATTGTGCGCTAGTTCATCGCCTTCGATCAGGTCATCGTATTTCATTTGCGGGTTCCTGTTCTAGTCGTTCGCCACAGATACAAACGTGGTCGCCTTCGTGATTCTTTTCTTCGTAGCACATGTGATTTGTTCGGAACTCTGTAGGGTTCCCCCAGAATTTTTCGCAGAGCCTCATCCGTAGAGTCTCTTTGGATCTACGACGAATTCGAGTTCGAACATTTCGATGGTCCACTCACTCATTAGTTCACAGATGTATTCTACTTCTGCACTCGTTACATGAGCGGGTAATTCGAGCCAGTATGAGTCATGCACTTGGTTAACGACCTGGTAGTCGCTATCCCACAAATTCAAACCGGCCCGCTTAACAATCTCAAACGCACCACCTTGGATAACTGAGTTGAAAGCCTTATGATGCTCACTCGGGAAACGAAAGTGGCGTCGTCTGCCAGTCCACATCTTGACGTAGTGATTCTGTTCGGCAGCGTTGTTAGCCTGTAGGGCTACTTGCGTAAGTTTCGGATACGTCTTCTTGTAGTTGTCCAGAAAACCGAAAGCCTTCTGAACAGACGTTCCAAGTTGCTCTGCCAACTTTCTAACACCAGCGCCATACAGTATAGCAAAGTTGATCGTCTTCGCTGCATAGCGGGAGATTCCCAACTCGTCCGCAACTTGTTGGTGAATATCTTTACCTGTGCGGAATGCTTCAAGGAGACTTTCCTCCTGTGCATACACCGCCGCCAAACGAAGTTCGATCTGTGAGAAATCAAATTCCCACAATTCGAATCCTTCCGGTGCCATGAATAGACTCTTAACTCGGTCAAATTCCCGGGGGATTTGCTGTAGGTTGGGGTTGGAGCACGACAGGCGCCCGGTCACCGTCCCGGTCTGGTTAAAGGTAGGGTGTAAACGCCCTGCTAGATCGGTTTTTTGCAGGAACCCGTCATACCATGTTGACGTAGCCTTGGTCAGTCCTCTATACTCCAAGACAAGGCCGGCGAGGGGATGGTTGATGCCTTCGAGCACGGCCTCGTTAATTTGTATCTTTCCCGAAGGAGTACGTGATGAAGGAACTAATCCGAGACCTTCTGGCGGTGGTCCGTACAACTTATCACGGAGCAGAATCAGACGGTTTGGCTCGAAACCTACTTCATGACGGATTTGAGCCATCCGAGATACTGACTCTTTGGAACGCTGGCGTGCTTTCTCTTGATTCAGAAGCACTCCACGAAGTTCGATCTGCCGCAGGAATTCCATGTATCGAATGTCCACACTGTAGACCTCGAACAAATCCTGCCCACGTAGTAAGGGCAACAGGAAGTGAAACAGCCGCATAGTCATTAGTGCGTCTTGTTCCGCATACATCGCCATTGCGGCAGGATGAATTCCTTCCCATCCGTACAACTTCGAGAGGCTCCTGATCTGCTTCGCCAGTTCGGGAGCCTCTTCCATTTTCAAAAGAATCTTCCCGAGTTGCTTTAGACCATGAGGCGGGTTCTCGTCGATCAGGTGGGACATAATGAGCGTGTCCCATATCTGTTCAGGTTGGCATTTAAATCCAGCCAGTTCCAGTACGGTCAAGTCGAACTTAGCATTATGGAAGATCCACTCAGGACATTTGATCTGTTCCATAATTCCCACCCAGTTGGGAACATTTGCCTGTAAGTTACCGAACGGTAACACGCCATCCATTTGATGACCTACAGGGATATAGAACAGTTCTTCCTTCGCCGTACAAATCGAGATACCAACCAGGAATCGCTTATGATGTTGGTCGGTGAAATTCGTTTCCGTATCAACGGCTACGTAGGGTGAGAAAAGACAGGCGTTTCTGAGTTCCTCTATGTCTGCTTCCGTTTGAACAATCACAAGTTAATCTTTCCACCAGGTCCTGCACCATCTACCTTAGTTGGCGGAGTTTCTTTCGCGCCGAATGTGAAGGTGAGGTTCGATTCGCGGGTCAGGGTATAGATGTTGTTGCCGTTATCCAATTCAGACATTCGAGACTTCACGGGGATGAGTTCCAGGTTCCCCTTCTCATCCTTCCACAGAATGAGAATCGAGTCCGCCTGCCCTGCAATGTATACGGCTCCGTGAACATCAGCAAGTCGGGTAGGTCGCTCATTTCCTGCTGTTGCTTTGCGATTATGATGAACGAGCCATACGAATACACCCAAATTCTGCCGTAGATGGGCAATCCATCCAAGTACCGACTTGGCAACTTTCTCGTCTGATAACGCTTCCAGGGTTGTGCTTGACAAGGCGTCGATTGCGATGCCATTTAGACCTTCTTTCTCAATCTGCTTTGCAAGTGCTACCTGATTACTGACGATCGTCAGATCAACAGGCTCACCAACTGGCATGATTGGAAATCGTCCTGCTTCCTTCCACTTCTCTCCCCACTTAGTACGTTGCTTGTTGATGATGTTATGTAGCGCCGCCTTTCCCATTTCCAGTGATAGGTAACCGACTTTCTGGCTGCTCATATCTAGACCCAAATAAGGCTCGCCCATCTTCATGTGAGCGATAGCATCCATTGTGAATTGAGATTTGCCAACACCCGGCGCTCCTGAAACAATGAGCAAACCCTGGTCTGTCAGCAACTTGTCCCATACGAAATTGACTTCAATGGTTTCTTCGCCAAGATCGTAAGCATCCACGAATGTAAATGGATTGGGCTCTTGGACCTGGATGAGGGTGAAGCCAGGAAGAATACCCGTAGGGTGCTTGTTCTTAGCAATCGAAACGATCTGCTGTAGGCGCACCCATCGGTCTTGGCGATCGCGGAATTTCCCAATGAACTCATCTGCCTCATAGAGCAGACTCATCATTTCATCAGGCTCCATGTTGACTTCGGCTAAGCGATAGCCAAGCCACATAAGAACAGTTGAGCGATCACCTTTCTCAGCCTTCTGATAGAAATCTCTAAACCATTCCTCGGAGATTCCGTATTTCTCTAAGATAGATCCTACAGGGATCAATCCACCGGCGGTCAGGTCAGGTACGGCAATGAGTTTGGGTGCCGGCGGAAATCTCTTGAAATACTCAGTTGGAAATACTGGCGCCTTACCATCAAGGTCAACGATGATCGGCAGCACAGGAAGATCCCGCTTAAAATTCCAAGTGAGCGGGGGACGGAGAACTTGGTTACAATCATATCCGCTCGCATCAGCATCCATCAGGACAATGAGTTGGCGGTTGATTTCTTCGACGATTGTGTAGTCGGTAGTCGGTTCGATCTTCCAATACACATGCAAGTGATTGGGCAAACCTGACTGGATAATCATTGAGGGTGGTGGTAGTTCCGCTGCATCGAAGGAAGGATACTTCCCATCAATCTCAGCCCACACTACATTGGTCGCCTTCCAATTCTCCTTACGAGAATTCGGCGCCGAGAAGATGGACGGAGCAAGATAAACATTGCGTTTCTCGCCAGCGGTAACTATCCAATGAACAATCTTGGAACGGTCTTCGGGCCAACGGAAGAATCGTTGGTCCCAAATCTTCTCATGCATTGTGGCACCGTAGACGTATCCCTCCAGACCGTTATAGAGGGTGTCCACGAAACTCTCTAGAGCGTACACTAGCCCCCGTTTCGGTTTAGGTGGGGGAGGATCTAGTTGTAGGAACGGGATAACCAAGTTGCGGCGAGGTTATGGTGTAACTACAGCGCTTGATCCTCCCCCACGATCTAGCTATTGGCTGGATGCCAGGACTTCACGTTGGCAAAGACTCGACCATCCTTGCCCTCGTTGTGGAAGACGACGACCTTGGCCGTGAGATTGATGAGATCCCTCGGGTCCAGTTTCATATCGTCCCCACGCCATTCCATTCCGGTCAGGGCTTCCAGCACCAACTGAACCTTCCAGCGGGCAGCATGAGCCAGAGAAATAATTTCCTTGATCTTCCGACCAAGTGCTTCCTCCACATCATCGGGACCGACAACTCGGAGAGTGAGCACAAGGTTCTTGTTGCCTTGGGTTGCCTTGCTATCTTCGATAGCCACATCGTCAACCGAAACGATGTAGATACCCTCGGGAACTGGTTCGTTCGGCTGAACATCACCGAATGAAAGTTCGAGTGCCATTACGCTTCCCTTCCGGCCACTTCGGGCCTACCTGTTGGTGTGGAAGGCATTATGCCTTCCGGTTTCGTGGCCGTCAATTGTTGAGTACGAGTTCCCACAACTGATCGGCCTCGAACAATTGCGGAAGACCGAGACGGTCCTTCGCTTTGATTGATCGAGTGGGAGACGAGCGAGCCATACGCTTCATTTCTCCCTTGATATTGATGTCCGCAAACATGTAAACCATCAGGTCTACGTAAGCGAACATCGTCGCACCCAACTTCGGAGTGAACGATGGGCGGGTTACGCTTGTGTTTGCCATTTCATCCTTGTCCGAGATTTCATGACAGATGAAGATGACATTGCACGGAAGATCGCAGAACGAAACAAACACGTCCCGCATGAACTCAGTGTTGACGAGGTAGTCCTTTTGGATAGCGATTCCATCGGGCCGCTTACCCTTTGCTTCCTCTGTCTTCCAAGTCTCACGCAAATGGCGCTGCTGTAGTTCGCTAGCAGTATCAATCACGATCGTTTGAGACTCGTCCCACTTGGCTTTACGAATCTCCCAATACAGATCCATTGCCTGCTGGGCATTATCCAGTTGCATTACTGGAACACCTTTAGTCGCTTCGTGAAGCACAAATGGAAGCGCAGCGTTGCGTTCACATTGGAGAACTACAGCACCGGGAGCCTTGGCTGCAAGTACGGACTTACCGATTCCAGGTTCACCATACAAGCAGATATTGAACTTATGGGTTTTCTCACCGAATGGTTTGGCTGTCTCTAGCAGACCCACTACGGGGTTGTCCTTTCTGCCCAGAACACTTCGAAGATATCCAGTCTCGCTGTTACCTTATGTGTTCGTTCCTCTTGCTCCCAGGTATATCTCTCACGGAAGAATCCAGCACCCTCAGGCGGCTGGAATGATTCCGTGGCGCCATCCTCGAATTCGATTACCACGGACTTTACCTTACGGAGCCTCACAGGGTATGCTTCCTTCCGACGAATTCTGTCGCGTGCAACATTTGAAAGGTCGAGTTTGATCGGCTCACTCCAAGTCATCTTGCAGGAATTCCTCTCTCGGAACCCCGCTGGCATCTTTCTTGATGAACACTGTTTGAGCGTAGTCGTCCAAGTCTCGTTGCTTGAATCCTTTCAATTCCATTGTGCAGAGTTCGTTGAAGGGACAACGAGCACAGTCCTTCGTAAGTGAGAACGGAAAGTTCCCGGTGAGTTTGCGGTCTTCGATATCATCCACGATGACGCCGAAGTTGTGGAGAATACTCGCCTTCTCTGTTTCCGTGCGGTGAGTTTCCCGCCGCACGTACAGTTTCTCGATCGGTTCCGACCACCAGTTCTTATAGTCGTAGGTGTTAAAGAAGTTGATTCCCACGCCAAAAATGTTCGGGATTACTGCGCTGTAGGTCGTTAGTTGTCCGTCCATCATCATCTGTGTCTGCGACCAGATTTTATTGTTGGTGGACTTGTGGTCGATGATCCAACGATTGCCTTCGATTGACAGGATCAGATCGACATAACCTTGTAGCCAGAACTTACGTCCCTGCGGGCTATACAATTCCTTCTTGAAGTGGTATTCCACGCCCTCGATCTTCGCACCCTTATCAAAAATCGGTGCAACATCGTCGATGTAACGCAGAACGAGCCTAAGAGCCTGGGTAACGATCCCAAGGTCATGGGCCTGAACGGAGACTGTTAGTTGTTCGGTTGCATATGTCGCAACGAGTTCACGGATTTGCTCAGGCGGCACTCGCTTCTGCATGTGGCTGTAATAGATTTCCAACAGCACATGAATGAACGTTCCGAGCCTGAGATAACTTGGCGTAGTCGCAGGTGAAAGCCCTTCCAGGTATGCGTGTTGCCAGAACTTGTGGCATTTCTGCCAGGCGTTCACCTGCGAGTACGATACAACGAGAGCGGTGTCAATTGGTTCCTCGGGCTGAGGAATAACTAAACTGATGGACACCTTCGGTCCTCCTGTGGGTTTTTCTCAATAATTATACTAGTATTGCTCTGAGGGGGAATGCCGGGTGGGGTATTTGGTGGAATACACCGGGCGAACCAAACACTCCCCCTCAGATCCTACACAGTCAGCAGGTCCTCTGCCTCCTGCATTCCTTCAAGGAACTCACCGGACTCAATCTCACGGCGAAGTTCCTCGATCATCTGAGTCTCCTGAGAGGTATAGACTCGATACTGATAGGTCGTGATCCGAACAGACGGATTATCTGTGAAAAGACCGATCTTCTCGATCATTTCCATCAGATGCTCCGTGGGAGTCTTCTCATCAGGCGATTGGAAGTTATCCCACGCCTCGATGAAGCGGCCCACAACGTAAGTCGTCAGACCGAACTTCTCAGCAGCAATTTGGATCGAACCCACATTATCGTGGCCGATGAAATCCCCGCCGGCATTGAAAGCACAGCCATTCCAGGTCTTCTGTGCAATGTAGCCCCGCTTTAGGGCTGCACCGTAGAAAGCCTGCTTGGCCTTCGAGTTGAGAGACTTGATTGCGTCGAACAGAGCACCGTGAGACTTGAAATCAAGGCTCACAAGGAACTCGTCCGCACCCCACTTTCCCATTTCCGTTTCTCCTTTTGTCTGCGTGATATGCAGGGCGGGTCAGGTGTTACTATAATGCTTCCATATGTTCTTGTCAAGGAATTTCTCTTCCTTTCTTTGGTTGGGGGCGGGAAATTCATGTACCGGAGGAAGCGTGCCGACGCATTCATTCCCGCCCCCGTAGATGGTGCTATGCGCTGTCCGGCCTCACCAATCTGTTGATGAGACTACGCTTTGCGTCTTCTAAGCGCAAACAGTCAGCGAAATACTCCAAGATATCACCCGCAATGGCGGCTGCTTCCAAACAGTCCGGAATCGCTCGGTGAGTCCCGTTACTAGGTAAAAACTCATACCCAGGGAGCACCGCCATTACCATCTGCTTCAATGTCGAAACATCGAAGTTTCGGTAGTGGAACAGGTCATGCAAGTTCGGCATATACTTATCAAGGAACTTGCGGTCGAAATGGACCCCATTACCACACATATACGGCTGCGGGCCAAGCCACCTACAGGAATTGACGAATTGCATACACAGAAACTCAGCATCGTCGTTTTCTAGGCCAGAATTGAAGGATTCCTCCCTCAAACCGTTTGCGATGTGCATTTGGTTCACGGTATCGTGAACAAGTGCCCAATCATCCTCCTTTGTGCGAACGACGACGTTAAATGTGTCTACAGGAACGAAAAGATGGTTTGTCACCACCATTCCTACCTCAATAATCTTGTCCTGAGCCACAGACAGGCCGGTTGTTTCTAGATCAATGAATAGGTAGTTCATTTTCCTCATTTAGTTTGGTACGATGAATCATTCCCGCGAC
>AR_comb_assmDRAFT_10325713_pt1 | contig 26154 bp, 23 predicted proteins | sample ArasoioldDNA_FD_10543 | JGI IMG/M metagenome (IMG submission 10543) | reverse complement strand
TAAAATCAATCGAATAGACCGTTGGCCGGTGACTTATCGGTGGGCCGCCATGGGCACTTTGCTGGCCTATTCGGCGCCCGGTGACGGGAGCCGCCCTGGAATCTGAAAAGCAAATCGTCCGTTGGAGCGAACGAAACGAAAGCAGCGTAGCCGTGGTTCCGGGAGCACAACGGCTGGCAATGGAACGCTGCTCTCCCATGCATTGCTGCGCGAATCTGGTCAGCTCACGTCGGCCACGTGGCGCTCGGAGCCACACTCGACCGGAGAACTTGGGTTCGGCATTTTCTCGTTTTTCGGTCCCGGGCCAGGTCTTTTGGCGCCTAACTCATCCGAAATCGCCAAATTTGTCAGCGTGACAGGTCCGCAAGAACAGCTTCGGCGGCGCGGCGGCCGCTGACCATGGCTCCCTGGATGGAAGCGTTGTCCCGATGATCGCCGCAAAGGTAGATGCCGGGACGAATACGCACCGGGCGCTGCGGCGGTTCAAGAGCGCCGGGAAATTGCTGCGGCTGCGCATGCGGGATGCGATAGCTCTTCAAATATCGCCAGGAACGCGCTACCGGGCCAAACCAGTTTTTCATTTGCGCGATGATGAAGCCGCCAAGCTGCTGTTCGGTGAGTTGCTGGGTACCGAGGACGCTGACCGCGACCAGCGACTTGCCCGAAGGGGCATAGGAAGGCGCGACTTGACTCATAACGGCAAAATTGTTGACGGGACCCGCGCCGTCGCCGTTGAGAACGATGGTGGGATTAGGTACCGGAGGCTCATCGGCGGAATAGTAAAAACAAGTCACGCTGCGTGAAGCGGGCTCGGCTTCGCCGACCAGGTGCGCTGCAGACGGCCCATCGGCGGCGACGACGATAGCGCGCGCCGTAACAACCTCGCCGCCCGCGAGAGAGAGTTCGTTCTCGTGCAACGAATCCGCGTGGGCGTTCAGGCGAATCGAATTGTCCGGAAGGTGCGAGGCGATTTGTGCGGGAATGGCGCCCATGCCCCGCGCAGGGACGGCGATATCACCCTCGGAGAGCATCTTGAAAATAAATTCAAACATGCGACTGGAGGATTTCAGTTCGCTGTCGAGCAGGATGCCGCCAAAAAACGGTCGGAAGAAATGGTGGATGAATTCGTCGGAAAAGCCAGCGGATATGAGGGCGTCGCTGGCGGACGATTCAGGATCTTGAAAGAGTTGCTCGATAGAAGAGCTGCGAAGGCGGGAGCGAAGACGCCCCACGCGGAACTTATCCCAAAAGGCGCCGAAGTCTGACTTGAAAGCGGCGCCCCAGCCACCCGGCGTACGCCAGGGATCAACGAGCTGATTCATCCTGCCGGCAAACCAGGAGAGCGCACCTGGCGTGAACTTTTTTAGGTCCAGAGCGTGGTAGTCGAGCGTGCGCTGCGCTTCGGGATAAGCCGTGAGCAACACCTGAAAACCGCGATCCAGCAGAAAGCCTTCGTGTTCATCGGTGCGAACGCGGCCACCGATGTCGTTGGATGCTTCGACGATCTGGAAAGAAACTCCGGAGTCTGCTAGGTGTCGGGCGCAGGAAAGGCCGGCCAGCCCCGCGCCGATAATCAACACGTCCGGATTTGTCGACATTCTGCCGAATCACTCCGATGGAAATCCAGTGAAAGGACGATGAAGCAGTAGCGCCGTGGCCCTGGACGAAGAAGATATGGTGCGGCATGCCAACGGCTGGACGCAAGTACCTCCCGCAACAGCGAGGAGGCACTTGCAGGGAGCAGGGGCAATGCCTCGGTCGTTGGGGGTGGTTCGCTTGTGTGAAATAAATTCCGGAAAGGCTGCTTGTGCTCAACCCTTTTTGGGCGAAAGTTTCAGGTTCAAAACGATGTCCATCCGCGCATCAAAACTGGAAACGCTGCGCGTCTGCGATTTCGCGCCGTCTTTTTCGGCGTGCAGTTCGTAATCGGAGTTGGGATCGAGACCGCTGAAGCGGTAGTTGCCCTGACTGTCGGCAATGTAACTGCGAACCTGGCTGGTGCGAAGATTTTTGAGGAACACCACGCCCGTCGGGACAGGGTTGTCGGATTTGTCCAGGACCGCGCCACGAACGGTTTTGAGTTGCGCTTCATGCTTCGTGCCTTGCGCGTGTGCGGCTGATGCGGTCAACAGCGGAAAAACCAGCAAAAATGCCAGAAGCTGAAAAACGCGACGCGTGGTCATGACTTCTTTCCTGTTTGGCGCTGCATATGGAAGACAAGATCCTTGAAGCGCTCACCGGTCGATGCGTTCACCGCAAGAGATTGCTCCTGATAGCCCTTAGCGCGCGCCACCACTTCATAATCTGCACCCATTTTCACGCGAACGGCAAACTCGCCGCGCGAATTGGAGGCGGTGTCCCAGCGAAACTTTTTTTCGGAAGCGCGGCGGATGCGGAGCTCAACGCCGGGCAGCGCAAGACCTTCCGGGGTGAACACCGTGCCGCGCACCAGAAAATCGTTGGCATGGCTACTCTTGTTTTGCGCCTGCTTGGAGGAGGATTCCGCCGCGGGGGCTTGCTGAGCCGCGGGTGCTTGCGCGCCCAGCATGGTCGCGCACCAAATCAAGGCGCCGGCAAAAACCGCGCAATAGAGAATCGGTAGCCTCCTGAGGTGGTGTCGAGTAACGAGAATGTGCACGCGATACCTGAATAAGATGCAGGGCAAACCCCGGCAGATGCCAAGGGCCAAGCGCCGTTCTTTGCCTGGCTTGCGCCTATTCTTCTTCCTCTTCTTCTTCCTCTTCGACTTCTTCCTCTTCGTCGTCTTCTTCCTCTTCCTCGACTTCGTCGTCTTCTTCCTCTTCATCTTCCTCATCGTCGAGGTCGTCGGAAATGGGATTCAAATGGACGGGATGCGTCTGGGTGACTTCCAATTCGGATTCACACTCTGGGCAGCTCAAGATTTCGCCCTCCTCTACTTCGTCCTCATCCACATCAATTTCGGCGCCACAATCGGGGCAGCGAATCACGGCACGATCCTCCGAAAAAATTCGCGGGGCGGAGCCAGGAAGATCGAGACCGCCACCGACCGTCGTATTATATACCGCGGCCCGAGAAATCAACTGGTTCGTACGGATGGCCGCCCCAAATATTACCGGGGAGAAACATGTAGAGAGCGGGGTTGGATGGGTTCCTGGCGCGAGTATCCCGAAAAACCGATTGTGGGGGTAGGCGGTGTGGTGATTGAAGATGGGCGAGCGCTGCTCATCCGCCGTGGCAGCGAGCCGTTGCTGGGCCAGTGGTCCATTCCAGGTGGCACGCTAGAACTTGGTGAGACCCTGGTGGAAGGCACGGAACGCGAGCTGAAAGAAGAAACCGGCCTGGTGGTGCGGGTACTGGATTTGATCGAAGTGTTCGAACGTATCAATTTTGGACGGGGTGCCGATGAAACCTGGACGACGCTGGAAGAAAAGCGGCGTCCGCGCTTTCATTTTGTGATCGCCGATTATCTGTGCGAACGGATTTCCGGCGAAGCAGTGGCTGGCGGCGACGTGACCGATGTTGCCTGGGCCAGCGAAACGGAGTTGGAGAAGTTTGGTCTGACACCGACCGCGACACGCGTGATTCGCAAGGCATTTCCACTCGCCAGAGCCAGAAAGTAAAAACGCAACGTCCACGCTGCTATGGCGCTCTCGAAATGTCTATATTGCCGTTGGAATTGGTCAGGTCGAGCGCGCATCCGCCATTGCCGATTGTGCCTTCCAGCGAATCGCCGCCCATCGCGCCAGTAGCCGTTATCGGGAGTTGCGAGTTAATGCGGCCGAAAGAGGTTCTGGCCTTGATGCGATAGCCAGCATTGGCGGGGAGTCGAACGCCGATGTGCGAAAACGATGTCCGGATGCTGACGTCCTTGCAGCTGGCGCCCGATGCGGTTACGTCAACGGCGCCGTTCTGGTTCTCCACCATAATTTTTCCGCCGATCCCTTCGAGCGAAACGCCCGAGAAGGAAGTAGAGACGCTGGCGTCCCCCTCGACGCTTTTCGCGGTAACCGAACCGTTCGAATCCTGCGCGGTGAACTTGCCCTTGACGTTCTCAGCGTAAATTGAGCCGAACGACGTCTTCGCATAAACCTCGCCTTGGACGTTGCTCAGTTCGATCGAGCCGTTGCCGGTAACGATGTTGGCGCCTTTGGAAAGCTGGTTGACCTTTACGGCGCCGAAGCTGGAGTTCGCCGAGACGAAGCCCTGTGCTTCGGTCACGTGCACCGCGCCGTTGCTGTCCTTGATCGTCGCACTCCCGCCGATGCGCGTCGCCTCCACCGCGCCGAAACTGGTGATCAGCTCCGCGTTGCCCGACACCTCGGCAACATCAATGCGGCCATTGTTGTTGGTCACGCTGAGGTTGCCGGTGATGTTGCGGACCGCCACTTCGCCGAACGAATTGCTCACCGAAGAGTTTCCGCCCGCCTGCGTCAGCGAAACGCGGCCATTTCCTCCGGAAATCGTCGCCGCACCGCTGATTTGTGAGGCCACGATTTCGCCGAAGCGGTTGCGCAGCTCGAGCGTGCCTTTTACGTTGCTTACGTTCACCGCCCCGTTGTTGTTGGTGATACTGCAGTTGCCGGCTGCGTTGGTGAGTTCGATTTTGCCGAAGGCATTCACCAGTTTCGCCGCGCCAGCATCGCGCACCAGAAGCGCCCCGTTGGAATTTTCCAGCTGCGCCCAGCCGCGCACGGCGGTGATTTCCGCATTACCAAAGGCGTTGCGCAGCCACAGCGGAGCTTCCGCCGGCATGGCGATATCGTAGTCCACGGAAAACGAAGAGTGGCCGCCGATGCGGATATGCGGCAACTTGCTCTCCGGATAAATGGTCCGGACATGCACGCCGTCGCCCTCTTCGCGGACTTCGATCTGAATCTTTTGCAGAAAATCCTGCGCGTCATTGGCATTCGAATCCTGCACGCGGATGGTGGCGGATATTTTCACTTCGTGGCCGCCGTCACCGCGCACAATCACTTTTCCGAATCGATGATCAATGCTGACGCCCTGATTGCCACTGAGCGTGACCGTCTTCTGGAAGTCGCGCGTAACTTCATTTTGCGCGGCGCCGCGGCCAAACGCGGAAGCAGCGAGCAGCGTTGCAATTATTCCGAGAACCGCCGCGGCTCGCCGGAAAGCGGCCAAGTGCGAGGGATAGTGGACCGGGTGACTCACTGTTGTTTTGCCTCCAAAACCTGTTCAAGCGTGTCCTGCTTTTCCTGATACATGGCAAGCAGCTGGCGGCGCAGGTGGCCATTAGCGGGATTGATGCCCGCTTGGGCTTGCAGATCAGCGATCGCGCTGTCCAGCACTTGCAGCTTTTCGCGATAGCTGGCCAGTAGCGGCGTGGATGCATTTTCGAGTTGCGGACGGGCCTGCGCATCGAGATTGTCGATGGCCTGCTCGTAAGCCAACTCCGCTCTTTCCACTTCACGCACCATACGGTTGTCGAAAAATACCTGGTCAGCGGGGATGCGACGACGATCCGGCGTGCGGATAAACCAGATTGCAGAAGCGGATAACAGGAAAAGCAGGATCGCCGCGGTTGCGGTTTGCCATTGCAGCGAAATCGGATTCCAGCTGCCAAAAAAGTGCCTCCACCAGGACGGCTGCGAGGGGACCAATTGTCTTGCAAGCTCGCGCTCAATCCGTGGCCACAGCGTAGCCGAGTCCCATTCCTGATGGAGCTCGCTGGCCGCTACAGAAAGGTCTTTCCAGGCGTTCAGTTCCTTCTCGCATGCGGTACAGCTGGCGGCGTGTGTTTTCAGCGCGCTCCACTCTTCCGCCGTGCCATCCAGAAAAATTCGTTCGCGATCCTTGCAGGCAATGTTCATGGGGATTACCTGGCTTCCGCCGCACTGCTGCGAGGAGCTTCCAGCCTCTGGCGCAAATTCTTCTTGGCCTGAAACAGCGTGTTCTTCGATGTGCTCTCGCTGATTTCCAGCACTGCCGCGATTTCAGAATGGCGCATCCCTTCGACTTCATACAGCAAAAAAACGTCACGCTGCTGGCGGGTCAATTGCGCGAGGGCGCGCTCAAGAGCAAGCCGCAAGGAAGGATGCGCACTCGGCGCGCGCGGCTCGGGCCGTGGCGCAGCCTCTGCGTTTTCGGGATCATCTTGCGAGATTTCCTTTTTGCGCATGCGGCTGCGCCTGGCGTCGTAACAGGTGTTGATCAGGATACGGAACGACCAAGTCGCAAAACTGGATTGGCTTCGGAAGCTGCCGATGCTGCGCTGAATCTTGAGGAAGGTCTCTTGTACGGCGTCTTCGGCGTCGCTCGTCGTGCCCAGCAGGTTGCGCGCCATGGATTTCATGCGCGAACTGTACAGCTGGTAGAGGCGTTCGAACGCACGGAGATCGCCCGCCTGGCAGGCTGCGGCTAAGGCGGAATCCTCCGAAGGCGCGTGTGCTGCGGTTGAGGAAGCTCCTGGCGTGGTTTCCGTTGGCTCCACCCGCCCCCTTTGGCGCTGCTCATTTTCACTCAGAGGCCTGTGCAACCCCCGAGAACCCTGGGAGATTCTAGCCCAGGGCAGCGCAAGTCCTATCGTTCCCATTCGCGGCTCCTAGGGTATAGACGACGCGAAGGGCGCAAGTGTCAGAGGAAGGCAGGCAGTGCGTGTTGTGCTCGCAAGTAACTGCAAAAGAAGGTTTTAGTGAGCAATGCGGGCACATCTATCTGGGGCGCCTTCTTTGCGCCTCGTCGCTGCCGCGCAACAGGCTGTTTTTCATCAGCGCAGAAAAGTACCCAGCGGATCAGAAAGCCTGCGTTGCGACGTCCTGCGGCAGCGAACCCCTGGTGCGATCGCGGCGGGAGAATTCCTCGAGCGCGGCACGCAAATCGGCCACGGTAAAATCCGGCCAACGCTTTTCCAGGAACACAAACTCAGCGAAAGCGCACTCCCACAAGAGAAAATCAGAGAGCCGTTGTTCGCCACCTGTGCGGATCAGCAAATCGACATCGGTCGTGCCTCCCCGCATGATTTCCGAGAGCACTTCGCCAAACGACTCCGGCGACAATTCGGTGGCCTTGTAGTATCGGCAGGCCGCCAGGTAGATTGCCTCGCGCGCCGAATAATCAATCGCCAACCGCAGGTGCAGGCGCTTGCCGCCCGCCGTTGCCGCTTCTGCATCAATAATGGCTTGACGCAACGTCATGGGAATTCGATCGCGCCTGCCCAGAACACTGATGCGCACGCCGTTTTCCATGCAAGGCGTGGTTTCCGCCATCAGGTATTCGTGCAGCAGCCGCAGAATCGCATGGACCTCTGAGGCGGGCCGCGTCCAGTTGGCCGACGAAAGCGCAAACAGGGTGAGCGTGTGGATACCCAGTTTCGGCGCAGCTTCAATAATCGCGCGGCTGGCTTCGGCGCCCGCGCGATGCCCCGCCGAACGCGGCAACCCGCGCGAAGTCGCCCACCGCCCGTTTCCGTCGGTGATGATGGCCACGTGGAGCGAAGGCGCCGGCGTGACCGGTGGTGCGCTGAGAATGTGCTGCAAGATGACCTGTTGAACCGTCATGAGAAACGTTCCTTCTCCGCCGCTGGGGAAGCAGTGCAAATAACTTTGTACAGCAAAGTGACCAGGCAAAAAAATTTACCCTTCGCGCGTTGCGCGAATTAGCGCCTCCATGTGATTCAGGTAGCGTTCCAGCGCTTTTCGGCCCGCCGCGGTCAACCGGTATTCCGTCTTCGGCAACCGCCCGTCGAAGGACTTTTCGCAGAGAATGTAGTCCGCTTCTTCTAGTTTGCGCGCGTGGACGCTCAAATTGCCGTCGGTGGTTTTTAGCAGCGCCTTCAGCTCGTTGAACGTAAGAGACCGGTTCACAGCCAGCGCACTGACGATCCCCAAGCGTATTCGCTCGTGAATAAGCCGATCCAAGTCGGCGGAAACTGCTTCGCGCTTGTGATCTTTAACCGGGCCGACTGACGCCGACCGCTCCCGCGCGGAATGCTCATTTCGAATTGTCGATGACTTAGCCATGCAAACTCCGTTCAGCCTCCGTGCCGTTGCACAATCCAAATCCCAAACCCAATCTGGACGAATCCAAAACCAAATGCCATAAAAAGATCGCCCATCGCCAATGGTACAAAAAGCGCAGCCGAGCCCAGCAGGATCAGGCAAAGCCCCATGATCGGCACAGCACGCACGGAAAACGCTCCGCCTGTCACAATGGCCGTTCCATACAGCAACAACCAGACTCCCGGCAACAGCGCATGCAGTCCGGCGCGCGACAACGCAAACGTCAACAAGCCGCCAACCACGATCGGCGGAGCAAAGCTCAACAGAAATTTCCGCCCCGGCCCGGATAGCAATTTCGCATTCGCTCGGTGCGCCTTGGTAGCCGCCGCAGGCGCGGCAATCGCCACCGCCACAAACGCCTCAATCAGCCAAATCGAAAGCCAGCGCTCCGGCGTATGCTGCCGCGAAGCAAAAACCGCCGCTGCCAGTGCGGTAACTCCCATGGCAATCCCGCCCCAGCCTGGTACCGCTGTAAATTCGCCCGCGCTTGCCATGGTTTCGCGGATATAGCGCAGATGATCGGCAGCGCGCGCGTCAATCGGGATGGGAGCGCGAGAAGGCGGATGAATTGGCTCAGGAATCGGCACAATCAAACTATACGCCGGTCGAAGTACGTCTGTCAAGTACTTTGTAAGGTAAAGTAAAGCCGCGGTCCGCTCTTACCGCAGCCTCGGATAGCAGCCCCGCAGCGCGTTCCACCGGATTGTGAACACATCCAAAAACATCTGGATGCTGTCTCGCATCATGTTGATCTTGGTCGCCGGCGAATGCGACCAGCGCACCGGCATTTCCACCGACTTCAGCCCGTGGTGCCGCGCCAGATACAGCAGCTCCGGGTCGAATCCGAATCGCTCGATGCGCTGCTGCTCGAAAATGATCCGGCAGCGTTCGCGCCGGAACGCTTTGAACCCGCATTGCGTGTCTACAAACGGCAGCCGCAACACGATGCGCACGATTTTGTTGAAAATGATTCCCGCAAACTCGCGGAACGCAGATTCGTGCACCTTGATCAAGCTCCGATCCATCGCGCGCGACCCGATAGCCACGTCGTACCGGTCCATCGCCGCCAGCAACTTGTCGGCTTCTTCAATCGGCGCGGAAAGGTCCGCATCCGTGAACAGCACGACCTCCCCCTTCGCTTCCCGCATGCCGTGCCGCACGCTATAACCCTTGCCGCGATTTTCGCCATTCTTCAGTACTCGCAAATTCGGAATGCGATCCGCATACGAAGCCGCCACGTCCGCGGTTTTGTCCTTCGATCCGTCGTCCACCACCAGCACTTCCGTACTACGCTGCGAACCCGCCACATACGCCGCGATACGGTCCAGAGAAGTCGGCAGCCGCAACTCCTCGTTGTAGGACGGAACGATGATGGAAAGCTCGATGGACGTTGGATTCGAACCGCCAGCTGGCGTGGTCATCGGTTCACGCCCGCTCCGCCGCGGCGGCAAGCGCGTGCTTTTCCCACGCGCGCGTCTTTAGAATTTCTTCGATCTGCGAAAGGGCAAAGTCGCATTCTTCCTCGCGATTGTAAAAATGCGGCGAAATCCGGATGCCGGCGCCTGGACGGTAATCGATCAAAATATCGCGCGCCAGCAATTCCCGGCTCACTTCCAGCGCGTGCGGGCACTCCAAGGAAACGGTTCCCGCGCGTTCCGCCGGATTTTCCGCGGTATTCACGCGCCAGCCGCGCGCCCGCGCGCCTTCTAGCAGCCGCGTGGTCAGGTACACCGATTCTTCCCGAATCGCCCTCGCGCCAATTTCGTTCAAAATCGCCAGCCCCGGGCGGCAGGCGTACAGCGCCGGAATGTGCGGCGTCCCGTTCAAAAATCGATACGCGTCGTCGCGCAGATCGATCGCGCCTGCTTCAAAGGCAAACGGCCGCCGGTGCGCCAGCCATCCCGTGAGCCCCGGCCGCAATTTCTGCCGCAAATCCTCGCGCACATATAAATATGCGACGCCCGGCCCGCCGCAAAGCCATTTCAGCACTCCGCCCACTGCAAAATCCGCGCCCAGCCCGCGCACATCCACTGGAATCGTGCCCGTCGCCTGAAACGCGTCCAGTACCACGTGTGCGCCCACGCGGTGCGCTTTTTCAATGATGGCCTGCGCGTTTACGATGAACGAACTGCGAAACAGCACCAGCGAAATCGGCACCAGCAGCGTATTCTCATCAATCGCCGCCAGAAACGCGTCCAGATCGAATCGCACCGTATGCCTGCTCGGCACCAGCTCCACCCGCCCGCCGTGCCGCCGCTGCTCGTGATAAAAATATTGCACCGACGGAAATTCCAGGTCGGTCATAACCACCTTGTTGCGTGGCCCGCGCCAATCAAAGCACGACGCTATCACCGCCTGCGTCGTCGTCACATTCTGGTGCAGCGAAACTTCGCCCGCTTCCGCGCCGATCAGTGGCGCAATCTGATCCGCTACGTTACCGGCCAGGTCCCACCAGCCCTCTTCCCAGGCGCGCACACCCCGTTCGCCCCAGGCCTTCGCATATTCACTCACGCTGTCACGAACGCCGCGCGGCATCGCGCCGAGCGAGTTGCTGATCAGATACGTAGTTCGCTCCAGGATGGGGAATTCCTGGCGCCACTTGAGCAATTTATCCATCGGTTTATCCATGCTCTTATCCAACGGGGCCCGCTCCGGTAGCGATTTTGCTGGAGTGAAATTTTCTCCAGATAAAGTAGCATACCGTCAGGAACCCCAGCCAAGGCGGGCCCGCCAGCAGCGCCACGTGAAAATCGGGAATCCACCAAGTCGAAGCCAGCACCGCCAGGAGCGCGAGAATTCCCAAAACGCTGCTCCACAATCCCAGAGGCGCGATCTTCACAATCGCGCGATTTTCTTTTGCTACTTTTAGACGGAATGCGATGTGTGTCGCCAGCGTCATCAGCCAGATAAATGGTCCGCCAAAAAATGCCACACCAATCAAGAATATGAAAGCGGTCCGCTGAAATATTTCGGAAAGCACCAGCGCCACCACCAGCCCGACGCTGGAGGCTAGCACCGCGGCCACCGGCATTCCGCGCCGGCTCAGTCTTCCCAGTCCCGGGGGGGCAAACCCGCCTCGCGCCAGCGAAAACAACAACCGCGCTGTAAAATACAAATTGCACAAGGCGCTCGAGAGAGCCGCCGTCAGCACCACGAAATTCATGATGTGGCTCGCCGCCGGAATCCCTACTCGCTCGAATACCCGCACAAACGGGCTCTGCCCCAGCCCAATCTCCGTCCACGGCACAATGCCCACCACGACCGCCAGCCCGCCCAAATAAAACACCGCCAGCCAACCGAGCGTGCGTCGCAGCGCCCGCGGCACCGCCGTTTTTGGATCGGCCGCTTCGCCTGCAGTCGTGCCCACAATTTCCAGTCCGAGGTAGCTGAAAATCGCCATTACCAAGCCCAAGCCCACTCCGCGCCACCCGTTCGGAGAAAATCCGCCGTGCGCCGTAAAGTTGGCTACTCCGATCCGCGCAAATCCAATTCCCCAAAGCAGCATCGCTCCCAGCACCAGAAATGCCAGAATCGTCACCACCTTGATCATCGCCAACCAGTATTCGATCGTTCCGAAATCCTCGACGCTCAGTGTGTTGATCAGCACCAGCGCAATTGAAAAACCCGCGATCCACAGCCAGGCTGGCGTGTGCGGCAGCCAGAATTCGCAATAAATCGCCGCCGCCACAACTTCGCTGCCCACCACCATCACCAGGCACAGCCAATACGTGTAGCGCACCGCAAATCCTGCCCACGCGTGCAAATACATCTCCGCGTACAACCCGAACGAACCCGGCGCCGGGTGCTCCACCGCCATTTCCGCCAGTGCCCACATCACCGTGAGCGCAATCAGCGCGCCTCCCGCGAAGCTCAGGATTACTGCTGGCCCGGCCTGCTTCACGCTGATCGCACTGCCCAAAAACAATCCCGTTCCGATCGTGGAGCCCAGCCCGATCATCGCAACCTGTCGCGGCGACAGCTTGCTCTTCAAGCCGCTTTCCCGCTTTTCCAGATGTTGCGTTTCCGCGGCCGCTGCGTGCTCATCTTTCATGGCGCTGCATCGTAACAAACGCCCGCTGCAAATCCTAACCACTCGCAATCCGTATTGGCGGGTCGTTAGTTCCGTTCTCTTTCTCTGGTTCTCCGTTTCTCTGCGCCTTCTGAAACCTCTAATTTCTGCACTGTCCTGCCGTACAGTCACCGTCTCCGCAAAACTGTACCTTCGCCCAAATTCCCAACCGCGAATCAATCTCCGACAATACCAACGTCACGGCGACCCTACACCTCGCCGCGCTTTACGGGTCCGGGTTCCACTTGCAGGCCGCCAGTTAGAGGAGCAGTCATGAAAGCCGTTCTCGCGTTGATCGTAATTTATGTCGGAACCTTCCTGGTAGCCATCCAGGGCGCGTCCAATTCCCCTGTCGAAGCTTCCGAACAATCGAGCGCGAAAACCGCTCTCACGAAATCCATTGATCCCGCCAAGGAAGCCGACATCCGCTCACTGCTCGAACTGGTAGGGGCAAAAGATGCCATTCAGGACGCAGCCGGTAGCGCCACCGAACAATACCGCCAGAAGGTGATGGAAACGTCCGCCAACAGCGATCGCGCGCAGGCGTTCAGCAACAACTATCTCGCTAATTTTCAGAAAAAGTTTGACGCCAATGCCGTGAACGAGGAGCTCGTCGGAATCTACGACAAGCACTTCTCCGATGAAGAAATCAAGGGCCTGCTCGAATTTTATGGTTCGCCGCTCGGCCAGAAGGTCGCCTCCGAACTCCCCAAAATCAACCGCGACGTCCAGTTCGCCACTCGCACCGCCAGCACCCAAGCCGCGCGCCAAGCCTGGCAGGATCTAAGAGCCGAATATCCCAGCGCCGGCGAAAATCCGCGCCCCTTTTCCAACCGCCGCCGCAGCCAAAACGGTTCAACTCAGCCTCAACAGAAACCGGCGTCGAATCAGCCAGTTTCCGCCGACTCCTCCCAACCCTGACGACAGAGCTTTTGTGGCGGCCGCTTGTCGCTGGAGTCGCCGCCAACGCTCGGCAACTCTAAAATTACAGCAGAAGAATAAGCACAACAAAACCGGCCAGGAGGAGAAAAACGCCGATTTAGTTTCGCGCCGGTTTAGCGCCGCATAAATGAGCTGAATGACGGGAATAAAGAGACAACCCAAACCCCAGAGAATCCCGCGCTGCCACGCGAGAACGGTAATCCACAAACCTCCGAGAAAAGCAAAGAACAAGACCCGCCCAGTGCAGGGTCAGCGACATTCGCTATCTGGTTTCGTTTACGCTTCTGACCGTCCGGGGGTGGCTGCATCTTCGCTTCTCGGTCGCTCCCAAATGGAAGGCGGCCTTCAGTCGAAGCGCTTCTTGATCTTCACATCAATCCCGAACGTCCCGTTGTAATCCCGCAGCGCCACGATCGAGACGTTGCGATTCACGTTGTACTCCACCTGGATTACCTGCTGCTGCGTTGAACTCACGTTGCTCACATAGGTAATCGTCAGGTTGCGGGCGATTTGCTGTTCCACAGTAATCCGCGCCGCCGCGTTTTGCTCCGAGCCCGTCGAGCCGACTCCGGCCAGCCCGGGATCGACACGAAGGCGCGTTATGCCAAAAAGTCTTTCCAGGCGCCCGCCCACCTGGCTCGAAATCGCTTCCGACAACAACGCCGACGCGCCGGTACCGGCGCTCTGCGCCCCGGCTCCGGTGCCTCCGCGCCGCACTTCCGATTCCGAACTCGTCTGCCCCAGCGCGAGCAGGGTGATGATGTCGTTGCCGGGCAACGGCGGATCGGATCGATACGAAAGAGAAAGTTTGTTCGCAGGGCCGCTGAAGTTCAGCGTGATTTCGTACTGCTGAATCGTCGTTGTCGCTTCCACGTTGACGTCCGGATTCAACTGGAACGGATTGGCAAAGTTCAAATCGCCGCGCGCCACGCGATAACGGCTGCCATGGAAGTACAAATCGCCGGAAAGGACATGAATGTGTCCCAACAGAATCGGATGGTCCCATGTGCCGCGCACGCGCAGATTCGCTTCCGCTTCCAACTCCGCGCTCGGCCACTCCATGCGCGCGTCCGGAGTGGACACCGCTTCGATGTCGAATTGCAGATTGCGCAGGAAAGGCGAACTGCTCGCCGCGCTCGCGCCGGCTGCCCCGCCGCCGATGATGTTGCCAGCCGTTTCGAGGCCGCCGCTCATGTTTACGCGTTCGATTTGCACGCGACCGGAGATAAGTCCGCCCTGCGGGGTACCGGTGAGCCGCAGATTTCCCGCGACTTGCCAGCTCATTCCTTCCGGGTAGCGGATGCGCACGCCATCGGTGCGTGTGGTGATGTCGAAACGGATTGGCCGATCGGCGTAATACACACTGCCGCTGGCATTCAATGCTCCGCCGCCGACCTGCGCGGTGACATTTTCAAAATAGAGCCGCGAGGCGTCAAAAATCAGGTCACCTTTGATGCTGCTGAGGCCGGTTGGAAAATCAACGGCGCGCGCTTGTGCGTTTTCAATGTGCACTTTGCCGGTGATGCGCGGGCGATCGAGAGTGCCTTCAAACGCGGCGTTCACTTGCGCCGGTCCGCGTGCATCCAGGCCCGGCACGAAGCCGCTGAGCAGCCGCAAGTCGAGCGCTCCATTTAAATTGAAATTGAGATTGCGGCGGCCGGAAAACTTTACGTTGCCCGCGAGCTGCAGGTTGGTGTCGGTGCCCTTGAACGTTGCCGAATCAATGGTGATTTCATCTTTCGACGAACGGAAGTGAACGGGGCCGGTATTTTCCAGCTGCACGTTGGCGTAGTTCATCAGCAGCCGCGAAAATTTTGCATCCACGATCAAGCTTTCCGGATGCTGGAGATTTCCTTCGAGCGAAACTTCGCCATCGGCGGTGCCATGACCGCTGATGTGTTCCATATGAAGCGCAGTCAACAGAAAGGGATCGAGCGCGATATTTTGCAGTGTGATTTTGCCGCTGAGCGGATAAGGATCGGTCAAGCCCAGAGTGTAGCCGCCGGAAATTCCGCCGCCGCTCATGGCGGAATGCAAATCGAGCTTGGCGATTTTTCCGTCGGAGTGCAATTCGCCGTCAAAGCTGCCGATCACTTCCTGGCCAACGCGGAAATCCACGACCCGCATGGAGCCGTCGCCGACCGGTGCCTGATACGGCCCGGAAGCTTTCAAGTGAAAGGAGATCTGGCCGGAAATTGGCAGGCGGTCAGATTGAATTTTTTCGATGTTCCGCAGCGGCAGGCCAGCACCGACCAACTCGGCGGAAATATTCTTAGTGGAGAATTGATAGCCGAGGCTTCCGGTGATGATGCCGGCGCCGCCGGTTTCTTTTCCGGGGGCGAAGACGCGCAGCTCCGCGTTGCTGATGTGGGCTTCGTCGGGCTGCACGTTCAATTGGCCGCGCAAGCGATTGAATTCAAAACCGTAAGCTTTTCCGTCGGCCAAATCGAAAAGACCGGTAACCGCGGACTCCTGGCGCGTGCCGCGGCCATGGAACTGTCCGGTGAGTATTCCTTCGACAGGATATTCTTCGCCGACCAGTGCGAGCATGCTGGCAAGCGGGATTTTTTCGACGCTGGCTTCGGCGGTCCATTCGTTTTCCGGGCGAAAGCTCCATTTATCAAGATCCAGACTGCCCTGGAAGTCGGCGCGCATCGCGCCATATTGCATGTGTCCATGCGAGATTGAAACCTCCCGAGGCGAGTAGGTGACATCGCCTTCCACGGAGTCGGCGTGGAATTTGCCGTAGGCGAGGCGCTCGCCGCGCGCGTGGCCGGTGAAGGTAGGGCCGCCGAGCGGACCGCTCATCCTTCCATCCCAGCTGGCGGCGCCGTGAATGCGCGGAACCACTTCTTCCGGTGTGCCGGGAACGACTTCTTCGATGGACTGGATCAGATCGTTGAAGGCTTCGAGTTGGTCGGCGCGGACGTGTAGTTCGAGTATGGAGTCGTTATGGCCGAGCGTGCCGCTGGCCTGGATACGGCTTTGTGGAGTTTCGAACAGCGCGGATTCGAGCGTCAGAATTTGCGGATCCTGCTTGTAGCTGAACTTCCAGTTCGCGGTAACGGGAACGTGACCGGGAGCGACTTCGTCGGGCGCAGTCCAATCGGTTTGACCGGAAATTTGGAAATGCTCGAAGGCCCCCTTCCAGGTTTCGACAGTATCGGCTGCGAGGATGGAATCCCAGTGCAAGTGGTCGATGGGGAAGCCGTTGTGTTCGATGGCGGGAAGAATTTTTGCGATGCGCATACCGTCCACGCGAGTTTGCGCGCGGAATTCAAGGCCGGGGAGTTTCATGGTGACACGGCCATTGACGGAACCGCCGAAAGCGTAAGCGGCAAAGTTAAAGATATCCAGGCCGTTTTTGTCGATCTTGTAGTCGCCGGTGCTGCGCAAGCCGCCTTGGTGAAGAATGTCGTAGCTGAGAAGAATTTCTGAACCGTTGTAATTACCGGTACCCTTCAGTTCGCCGCCCGCGAATGTACCTTCGCCGCGCAGGTCCACTTTGCCGGAGGGAGTGAGCGGCGAGCGAAACGTTTTGCGGAAGTCCGCGAGGTTCACCCATGCGCGGTAACGGTATTTCCATTGCGGCGCCGAGAAATCGGACATTTCCGCTTGCAGGTCAATGCGGGACGTGCCGACGCCGAACTGACCTTGCTCGATGGTGAAGCCGTTGCGCCAGAAAGTGAACTTGGCGGAGGCGCTGAGCGGAACGGGCAGGAAACGCTTGCTGGTGAAGAGAACGTTTTTCCACTGCACGCTGCCGGCGTAGAGTGGATGGTCCATGCTGCCACCGGCATCCAAATTCAATTGCAAATCGTTGCCTTCGAGAGCCAAAGGAGTTTTGACGTCGTTGTAGAGCACCCAACCGTCGGTCAGAGAGAAGCGGCGGACCCTCAAATCGAGAAGAGTTTCGCGCAGTGGTTTCGAAGCAGCAGTGGATGCACGGGGAACCGGAGGGACATTGGTTGTGCCATCTTTTTCGGCGCGGATATGAACGTGCGGCTGGAGAACCACGATTTCCGAGAGAGAAATTTTGCGGCCCCAGAAGGAATCGATCTTGAGCCCGCCACGGATCTCTTCCGCGGAAAAAAGCGGCTCAGTTCCGGCAGGCTCCTTGCCATGAATGACGAAGCCCTTGATGGTGACGCTCATGGAAAGCCATTGGATGGACAAGTTCCTGATCTCGGTCTGGCCGCCGGTGATGGAATTAATGCGCTTGATTGCCAAGCGGCGAAGCAAAGGATTACCGGTGCCGGTGCCGAAGAAAACGACTACGGCGATGAGAATGAGCGCGACTTTAATGCCCAGCACCCAGGCGACGCGGCGCAGCCATCTCCACTTGCGGCGGATGGTTTGCTGCGTCGTCAAGGGTGGCTCTCCTGGAGCATTTTAGTGACGCGAAGGCGGGCGTGGCTTTCTTTGAGCCAGCGGTCAGCCTGCTCGTTGATGCCGCGCTGGATCAGCGCTTCCTGAATGAAATCGTGGGCTGCGTTTAACGTCGGCGGAGTGGTACCTCGGGCCTGGGCGCGGGGCAGCAGGGCATTCTTATAAAAATCCTGAATAGCCTGTTCGTCCACCTGCACGGTGGGGCGGAAGCGGGAATCCAGATAACTGTTCAGAAAGAGCTGGTCGGCGGTGACGCGGCGAACGTCGGCTTCCGTGAGCCCGGCGAGTTTGCGGCGCGCGTCAAAATCCTGCTTGGAAGAGAAGCCTTGAACGAGGCGCTGCACGGCGCGATCGATGTCCGCGTCCGAGGGCTGCGGCGTGCGGGCAGCGTTGCCTTCGCTGCGCACGATCCACTGGTCAATCAGACGGTCCAGAATTTCCGCCTCGCTCTCCGCCTTGCCCTCGACCAGCAACTGGTAGTGGGAAAGCAGGCGAACATCGCTGAGAAGGATGACGTCGTTTTCAATGCGCGCAACGAGCCGGTCGATCAACTCCTGCGAAAAGGCGCAAGAAGAAGCGCACAGAACTAGAGCCAGGAAGAAAGCGGCAGGCCGGTTTAGAAGCGCGGCGCGCATCAGAAGCTGGACCCCAGGCTGAAGAAGACCTGCAAGCCGGGAAGCTTGGTGGACTTGAAACCGAGCGAGCCCGTCGGACAAGTCGCGGGTGTGGTGCCATCGGGGCACGCGATGGGGATAACAAAGTTGGGACGGTTCAATTGATAGCCCAGATCCACGCGAATGGGGCCGACCGGAGTAGCGTAACGCGCGCCGACGCCGATGGTGTGGGAAAAATAGTTCAGTTCGTTCGTGCAGTTGAACAGACACTGCTTGGGATTGGCGGGGTCGAAGACCGGCTTGGGAGTTTTCCAATGAAGGTTGATCTTAGTGAACTCGCTAAAGACGTTGCCGCCGTCGTAGAGCAGCGTGCCCCCGACTTTGTTGCCAACCCAGGGCAGATGCATGGGGAAACGGAATTCCTGATTGAGGATAAGCAGCGCCTGACCGCCCACGGGGAAACCAGTCACGGAATCGCGCGGGCCAGCCTGGTTCAACGCGAAGCCCCGCAAAGAAGCGCCGCCACCTGCGTAGAAGCGTTCCGGAAGCGGGATGACGCGAGGAACAGGTTCGACGGTAGGCGCGGGAAAGGTCAGAGAGATGGTGTCGCGGTAGGGAGACAAGACGCCTATGCGGACCGAGCGCGCAAAGCTGAAGCGGCGTTTGACCGGATGATAGGAAGAATTCTGGTAGAGGAAACGAAGAAAGCTGGCGCTGGAGCCGATGTAGGTGTCAGCGATGCCAAAGTCGGCGCTGTTGAGCCAGCCCTTGGTGGCATCGGCGGCATTGTCGCGGGTGTCGCGCACCCAGGATGCGCTGAACTGCGAAACGAGGGTGGGTTGCTGGAAAAGTGGGATTTCCTCGGGAGGAATATTGAGGTTGGAGACGAGAACTTTGCGGAAGCTGTAATGGAAAAGAAGTGTGGTGGCGTGGGATTCCTGATCGGTGAGCTGCAGCGAGCCTTCGTAGTGGGTTTCGGTGAACGTATTAATGTCGCGAGTTCTTTCGGCAAACCCGGTAACCTGAAAGGTGAGTTTGGGATCGCCGAAAGGGCTGGGCGCGCTGTAGCCGAGAACTGCCCGGCCCTGCAGCGTGCTGCCGCGAAGTTTTAACGAGAGTGAATCGGCGCGTCCGGTAAGGTTGAGTTTGCTGATTTCAAAGATGCCGCGCGGCGCGGCCTGTACTTCGCCGCCGGTGGGGTCGGTGGTGCTGGCGAGGCGCTGCACTTCAAAGCCGCCGCCATAGGCGACGGTGTAACGCTTGGCTTCTTCGACCAGAACGACGATGTCTTTTTCGGGATCGGTGCCGGCAAGGTTTTGTGGCGAGATAGTGACCCGATTGAAGACGCCGAGGTTGTAAAGGCGGCGCTGGGAATCTACAACCTTGCCTTCGCGGAGCGGTTCGGCAGGCTTGACTTGCACTTCGCGCTGAATGACGTTGGGGCGCGTGTGATCGTAGCCGGTGAGAAGGACGCGACCGACGTGGGTCTGCGGGCCTTCGTGAATTTTGTAGATAAGGCTGACGGCGTCTTGCTGAAGCTGGGCCACTTTTTTGTCAGCGCGGGTTTCACCCGATTTCTCTTGCAAGACGTTCGCTGGAGTTTCTACCGGCGCGGGTTGCGCGTTGAGAGGTTCGACGCTGGACTCGAAGGTGGCTTCGGGAAAGCCCTCATTGAAGTACAGTGCCAGAATGTTGGCGCGGTCGCTGCCGACGCTGGCATCGGAGTATGGCTGGCCGGGGCTTGAAGCGATGACCCCTAAGATTTCTTCCTTCCCGAAGACCCGATTACCTTCGATGCGCAAATCGCCGACACGAGTTTGCACGCCTTCATTGATGACAAAGCGGATGAAAATATTGCCTTCCTTTTTTTGATAGTTGTCGTCCACTTGGGCAACAACCGTGGCGGCGGCGAAACCGTTGGAACGGTAGAGTCCTTCCATAGATTGCCGATCGGATTCGAGTATGCGGCGGCTGAATCGTCCGCGTGAGCCGAAGGCGGCTTTGTAAATCTGCAGGCGGCTGGAAAGCAATTCGTCGCCAAAGTAACGGTTGCCTGTGATTTCGATGCCAATCAACTTGTGGCGATCGCCACGCTCGATGTTGTAGGTAATGACCTGCTCTTCGCCATGCCAGAGTTTGGTCTGCACTTCGCGCACAGCAGCGGTGTATTCGACGTCAGAATCGAAGTAGCCTTCGCGCTCCAGACGTTCGCGAATGTTGCGCTTGCCTTCTTCGAGGAGGTCTTCGTCGACAGAGCCTTCCTGATAGATGGGAACGAGCTTTTTCAATTCGCCGCCGGAAAGCTTTGCCCCCGTGACCTCCACTTTGACGCGAGCGCCTTCCGACACGTCGAGTGTGAAATCAACGGTGTTTTTTGCGGCGTCATACGCGCCTCGGCGGATGGCGGCACGCCCGCTGAGATGGCCCTTCTTAACCAGAAATTTGCGAATGCGGTTGGTGCCGTTCTGGATGCGGGAACTGGTGATGAGGGCACCGGGCTTCATCTTGAGGCGCGAGACGATTTCTGCATCGGGATATTCCGTGTTGTTCGTGAGATGCACGATGCCGACACGCGCCCGGGCTCCCGGCTGGACGTGCACGAGGATATCCATCTGGTGTTCGGCGGGATGCGGTCGGAGCTCGGCGTCGAGCTTGGCGCTGTAGAAGCCTTCTTCCTGCATGCGGGTGCGCAGGCGCTCGAGACCGTCGTCGAGGGTTTCTTTGCGGAAGACGTCACCGAGCGTGATTTGCATGGCCGCGGCGGCCGAGGCTTCGGTCGGAGGAGCCTTAAGTCCGAGAAGGATCACTTGATTGAAAAACAGATTTTCCTGAACAACAAAGTCCACACGAACGCCGCCGTCCACTTTCTGTGAAACCGCGCGGATGTCGGAGTATTTTCCGGAACGATACAGGGCTTTGAGGCTCGCAGCGACTTGCCCCGGGTCCAGGGGCTTGCCGATCTCGAGCGTGATGGGATTTCCAGCGAGGCGCAGGACCTGACCGTCCCGAGTAACTGCACGATATTCGGTAAGAAGAAGCGCAGACTGCTCCGAAGCGAGCGCCGGAGATGGCTGTTGCTGCCCGCAAAGACTGGCAGGCACTCCTCCGCAGAGGAGCGCCGCGAGTACCGCGCCGCACCGCCATGTCACACAATCCGGCCTCATGCCCCCAATTTGCTCAGACGAAGGGTAGCACAGGGGCGTTGCCCGCTTGGGTATCTCGAACGCGACCGGGACGCACGTCAAAGCCCGGCGCTTTGGCGCTATCATCTTGGGGTGAGCGAGCAGCGAGCGAAAGCGGGTAATCACCTGAGAAGTAACCCGGCGTGGGAGCGATATTCTCGGCAAATGCTCTTCTCGGGGATGGGAGAAGAGGGCCAACGACGGTTGCTGGGGTCGAGCGCGGTGGTGGCGGGCGGCGGGGCCATCGGAGCGTCAACCGCACAACTGCTGGCACGGGCCGGAGTTGGACGTCTGCGCGTGATTGACCGCGATTTTGTGGAGCCGTCAAACCTGCAGCGGCAGGCGCTGTTTGATGAACATGACGCGCGGGAAAACCTGCCGAAAGCGGTGGCGGCGGAACGCAAGCTGCGGTCTTTGAACTCGGAGATTGGAATCGAGGGCGTGGTCGCGGACATCACGCCACGGAATGCGGAAGAACTGCTGGGCGGATTCGAGCTAATCCTGGACGGAACCGACAATTTCGAGACGCGATTCCTGTTGAATGATTATGCAGTGCAGGCGGGCAGGCCGTGGATTTATGCAGCTGCGGTGGGGAGTTATGGGGTCACGCTTGCAATCCGTCCTGGCGAGACCGCGTGTCTAGCTTGCCTGATGGAAACTCCCGATGCGGGACCGCTGCTGGAAGAGACGTGCGACAGGGTGGGAGTGCTGGGCCCGGCCGTGAACCTGGTGTCTTCACTGCAAGCTGCGGAGGCATTGAAATTTTTGTCGGGGCACGCCGGCGAGCTGCACGGCCGGCTGATTTCCTGCGACGTGTGGAGTGGGCGGATGCAATCCGTGGGGGTGGCGCGCAACGCGAACTGCCGAGCGTGCGCGCGCCGCGAATTTTCCTACCTGGAGGGCGAAGCGCAGCCGCATATCACCATGTGCGGACGGGACTCGGTGCAGATTCATGAGCGAAGGCGGGCACTGGACCTGGTGGCGTTGCAGGCGAATCTGTCGGCGGCGGGGCTGACGGTACGGCAGAATGATTTCTTGCTGAAATTCAGTGTGCCGCCGTATGAGATGACGGTGTTTGGCGACGGGCGCGCGATCTTGAAGGGATCGGCGGATCCCGCGGTGGCGCGTTCGTTGTACGCACGCTATATCGGGGCGTGAGAGTCGTGTAGTCGAGCCGGCGGTGGGGTGGCGGAAGATCAGCGCAAGACGCCGCTACGGCCCGGTGGCGTGCGCATGGAAGCACGGTCGAGGTTCTCGCGCAGATTCATCAAAGTGAGAAAAGTACTGAGGATGCGGGCTTTCAGATCGTCGGTGAGAGCCATGCCGCTGGTGGCGACGCGCGCCAATTTTTCGCCGCTTTCCGTGATGAAGCGCATGATTTCGCGCTGGCGGTCGTGCGGAGCGTTGCCAAGCGCGGTTTCGCGGCGCATTTCCGAACAACTCGACTCCAGAGACAACGTGTAATGGAGGACGCAGAGCTTCTGCTCCTCGAGTGCGTAAGGCGCGTTGCTCTTGCAGCCTGCGATGTGGCAGGAAGTGGGCATGTGGTGGCTATTCATAAAGGTAGCCACAGGACACACGAAAATCCAGCGTGTTCGCCGCGGATGTGTGCTGGTCGTAAGCAGGGGCGGAGTGATCGGCGCGGGCTCGATGACCGCGGAATTGTATTGACAACTTTATTCAGTCGATTGTATTTTTATACAGTGGAGTGAATCGCATTTGTATATGGCGAGCGCTAAGACATTCCGACATGGGCAGATTCTTCGACTGGTGACCGCGGAACGCATCGCGAACCAGGAGGAATTGCGGCGGCGGCTGTCGACGCAGCGGCTGCGGGTGACGCAGGCGACGCTTTCGCGTGACCTGCAGGAGCTGAAACTGGTGAAGACGCCAGAAGGCTACCGGCAGGCGGCGGGACTCGCGGAAGAAGCGGCGCCGCTGGCGCCGCTGGCGCGGGCGCTCGGAGAATTTTTGCTGGACATCCGGCCGGCGGAGAATTTGCTGGTGCTGAAAACACCGCCGAGCGGAGCACAACCCCTGGCTGCGGCAGTGGACGGAGCAAAATTTCCGGAAATTGCCGGAACGATTGCGGGCGACGACACCGTGCTGATCATCACGCCGAACAAGAAGCAGCGCGCTTCGCTGCAACAGAAGATTGAATCGTTCGTGAGCCGCCCGTTGCGCAGCCGCGCTTCATAGGATGAGAAATCCAAGGAACATTGCGGTGGTAGGTGTCTCCGGTTACACGGGTTTTGAGCTGGCGACGATTCTCTTGCAGCATCCGGCGGCGGAGGCTTTGACTTTTCATGTGCGCGAGCCGCAGGGTGCCCATTGCCTGACGGAGTTGTTTCCGCGGCTGCGCGGATCGGGGCAAGCGCCTGTGCAGGACTTGTCGCTGGAGACAATCGCAGGAAGTGGAGCGGGCACGGTTTTTTTGGCGACCCCGCATGAAGCTTCGGCGGAGCTGGCGCCGGGTTTGCTGGAAGCCGGAATGCGCGTGGTGGATTTGAGCGGGGCGTTCCGGTTTCGCGAGGCCGAGACGTTTGCGCGCTGGTACAAATTGCCGGCGCCGCATGCTGGGTGGTTGGGGGAAGCGGCGTATGGATTGCCGGAGTTTTACGCGAAGGAGATCGCCTCGGCGCAGCTGATTGCGAATCCGGGTTGTTATGCGACAAGTGTGATTTTGGCGGTAAAGCCACTGGCGGATGCGGGTTGGATCGCCGAGGGTTCGCAGGTGGTGTGCGATTGCAAGTCAGGAGCTACGGGTGCCGGAAAGGAACTGCGTCGCGACCTGCAATTTTCCGAGCTGGACGAAAATTTCAAGGCGTACAACTTATTTGTGCACCGTCACACACCCGAGATTCTGCAACACACAGGGCTGGCCGAAGAACGGGTGATTTTTTCGACGCACCTGCTGCCGCTGGCGCGGGGAATTCTTTCGACGATTTATGTGACGTTCGGCGAGTCGCAAACGGCAGAAGCCGTAGAAACGTTGTATCGCAGGACGTATGCCGGCCGGTCGATGGTGCGCGTCTGGAAGTCGGGAAGTCTGCCGGAGTTGCAGCACGTGACGCATACCAACTTTTGCGACATCGGCTTTGCATTGGATGCCAGCGGGCGACGGTTGATCGTGGTGTCGTGCCTGGACAACCTGGGTAAAGGCGCAGCTGGCCAGGCGGTGCAGAACCTTAATCATCTTTTGGGAATTGAGGAGCAAACGGGACTGCAATGAAAATGGTCATAAAATTTGCGGGGGTTTTGCTGGAAGATGCGGAAACGGTGAAGTCACTGGCGCTGCAGGTGGCTACACTGGCGAAACAAGGGCACGAAATTCTGGTGGTGCACGGCGGCGGGCGGGTGTTTACGGCGACGCTGAAACGCATGGGCATCGAGAGCAGATTTGTAGCGGGCTTGCGCGTGACGAATCGCGAGACGCGAGATGTGGCGGTGATGGTCTTTGCCGGACTCCTGAACAAACAGCTGGCGGCCGCGATCACTGCAGCCGGCCGGCCAGCAGTCGGAATTTCGGCCGCAGATGCGGAATGCTTCCGTGCGGAGCCGCTGGTACACAATGACGTGCAAGGCAGTTTGGGTTACGTCGGCTATTTGACCGGCGCGAACACTGAACTGCTCGAGTCGTTTTGGAATAGCGGGCTGGTTCCCGTGGCAGCGTGCCTTGGGCTTGGGCCGGACGGGGAACTCTACAACATCAATGCCGACCATATGGCCGCGGCGTGCGCGGAATACTTGCGCGCGGATCAGCTGGTTTATTTGACCGACGTGCGCGGTGTGCTGGATGGCGAGCGAATTTTGCCCGCTCTAGCCTGTGATGAGATGGAGCGGCTGGTGCAGAGCAAAGTGGTTTCCGGCGGCATGGTGCTCAAGCTGGAAGCGGCGAAGCGCGCGCTTGAAGGCGGCGTGGCCGGCGTCCATATCGTCGGCGGCACTGTACCGGGCGGTTTGCTGGCGGCAGTGGGTGCTAGCAGCGCCGTTTCCTTTGGAGCAGCTCCGGGCACGCGCGTCCTGCGCCATCCTATTACGATAAGCGCGCCCGCGGCGCTTTCGGCTGCGTGATGAGCAAGTTCAAGAAAAACCGGTTGGGCCCGTCGATTTCGCGAGGCTTGCACAGACGCAAGGACGGCAAGTTTGCCGAGGCGATTGCCGCGGCCGACCAGTATCTGTTGCCGACGTATAAGCGGCCGCCGGTTGTTTTCACGCACGGTCGCGGCGCATACGTTTTTGATTCGACGGGGAAGAAGTATCTGGATTTTCTGGGCGGAATTGCTGTCAATGCGTTGGGCCATGCGCATCCCCGCATTGTGCGGACGATTCGGCGCGAGTCCGCGCATGCGATCCACTTCTCGAACCTCTTTCACAACAAGTTTCAGGGGCCGCTGGCGAAAAAATTAGCCGAATGGTCGGGTCTCAGCCGGGTGTTTTTTGCCAACAGCGGTACGGAAGCAATTGACGGTGCGCTGAAGCTGGCGCGCTTGTGCGGGCGGGCTACAGCGGGCTCAGCTTCCTCCGGAAAGCCCAAAACGCGCATCCTTGCTCTTCAAAATTCGTTTCATGGCCGCACCTTCGGAGCGGTGAGCGTTACGGCCACGGAGAAGTATCGCCTGCCTTTCGCTCCACTAATACCGGGCGTCGAATTTGTGGCGTTTAATGATATCGCCGACCTGGAGGGGAAATTCGACGATACGGTTTGCGCGGTGATCCTGGAAACGATTCAAGGTGAAGGCGGAATCTATCCGGTCACGGAAAAGTTCTGGGCGCGCGCGCGGTCGCTTGCAACCGAACACGGCGCGCTGCTGATTGCCGACGAAATTCAGTGCGGGCTTGGCCGCACTGGCCGGTATTTCGCATATCAGAAATTTTCGTCAAAGCCAGACATTGCAGTAGTCGCCAAGCCGCTGGCAGCGGGGCTCCCGCTCGGCGCAATTTTGACCAGTGAAACT
>AR_comb_assmDRAFT_10061234_pt1 | contig 26193 bp, 13 predicted proteins | sample ArasoioldDNA_FD_10543 | JGI IMG/M metagenome (IMG submission 10543) | reverse complement strand
TACGGGTCGTGGAGCCGGTGCTCTCGCCGTATCTTCATGCCCGGCAGCCGGGACGCAGGCTGCCAGTGGTTCGTGGGGCTTCCGAAAATGCAAAAGCCCGCCGACTTCCTCAGTCGCGGGCTTCCCTGTGCGACTTAGATGGTCTGTTTGTCCGGCGTTCGCCGGCCGCGCGGTCCATCAAATCGGAAATCACCGCGCACGATCACTATAGAGTCTAATCAATCGCTCGTCAAGGCTTGTCATTTGGCTGACGACCGCGGTGTGGACGTAGTCGTGCAACTCCGGCAGGACCGTGCGGACCGCCTCGCGCGTTCCTGGGACCAATCCTGTCCCGCTCTCTTGCGACGATGGTACGGCGCGGGAGGTGGCGCCACTACTTAACTCGACGGCTATTCCTCTTCCGACTACAGCGCCACGGCGTGCGGCCACGCAACGGTGGCCGCATCATCTGCTTGAGGCGTTTTACCCGACCTTCGATCTCCGAAATTACAAAGCGTGGATGGAACCGCCTGAAACGAATCCCGGCGGACTGGCGCGCACCGATTATCAGATGCCCGTCGGGAGCGGGGCCGCTTGATTGAGCTAAACCACGGCGTGCACGTTGCATTCGGGTTGCCTGAAGGCTATAGGTGTGCCGGATTGTCGGCGGCAGTTGAGAGCACTACATCGGCTCGCGATCGCCGTGGTTGCAGGCGCGACTCACGCGCCGGCGCCTCGCGCGGCGCCGGCGCTCGGTACATGGTTGCCAAACGCGGAAAGGACTTGAAGATCGACCGCGCACCGAGGGAGATGCTTCGGCAATTCGGCGGCGGCGTCACGACTGCTCTCGCGCCGGGTGGCGGAGTGGACGGCGCTGATCGTGGAGGACCAGCGACAGCGGCGGCGCGCTCGCCGCAAGCGGGTGACGGCGCCGCCTGCGGAGAACGTGCACTGACTTGAACCGTAGCCAGACGAGGATCTATCTACATTTTGCACTTCACGACGGATGGAGGAGTCATGGCAACTCCGGCGAGCTTCGCGCGCATAGTCAGGGCCCAAATTGATGCGTTGGTCAAGGCGAACAGACCTGCGGAGGTTCGCAAGAAGCTCAAGACAGTGCTCGAACAGAGTGGTTTCGCAAATAGACGTGACTCAGCCCTGGAGTCACTCGCGACAGCATTGGCCGCCGCCAAGGTGTACGTCTCGCCGGACCTGCGAACCCCAGGCTTGTCGCGAGATGCGTCCGTCACTTTTTCAGCAGCCAAACGGGCTCCGCGCGTTATCGCGTCGGCGCGCGAAGATCATCTCCGTGGGATGATCGAAGCGCAGCTTGGCAAGGGCGAGCTGCAGCATCTCGTTCGGCCTCGTCGTGAGTATGAGCTCGCGGACCGACGGCGAGTAGACATCGTCTGCGATGACTTGCGTGAGCGCAGCAAGCGGGGAATCACGGCGATCGAATTGAAAACAGGCAAGTCTGGCACGGCGGCGCAGCAACTGGTGCGCTACATGGAACAACTGCGGAAACAACACCCGGATCGGACAATCAGGGGCGTACTCATATCGCAGGATATCGATGACGCAACGCTGATGTTCCTCCGCAACATAGGCACCTTTCAGGTGGACTGCTATCGGTGCAGCATCGAGCTGCAACGAATGAGGTAACCGGCATCGCCTCGACGCCCGCCATCCTGATCGCACCCTGTTCGTCCCCCGACACTGCAGTTGTACAAAGACCGGCCTGCGTCTCGCTTATATGGCTCGCTGATGAACGACCACGGACGCACAGGCTCCGTCCATTGCTCGAGATCTGCCTCATCGGACGAATCGCGACTGGACGTCGGTCGCCGCATGACTTGGATGGACGACATGGGAACGCGCCAACGAGATTCTCCGTGGCGAGTGCCGCTGGTAATGAACGTGAGAACCGCTTCTACACCAGGAGTTCCGGCGGCAGGCCTGCTATTGGCGCTTCGCTCGAGAACAGCACGCGCAGCGGCGTATCGAATGGAATAGCGGCAGGGACACGAAGTCCCGGTGTGAGAAAGTTTTTCAGGGTCGCTTCGGGATGCTTCTTGTAGTAGCGCGCGATGGCTCCCTCCACTCGGTTATATACATGCGCATCACCGCTCAACGGCGCGAGATGGAAGTGCATCAAACGGATCGTCGCGGCAATTTGTGGCGCCAACGCTTCGTATTCTTGCAGGAACGCCGGCAGCGTGGCTGGCCACACACCCGAGCGCTCCTTACCGGCTCGGCGATGGTCGCCCTTTGACAGAGCGGCGGCGTCGTACGTCGTGTACTGGCCCGACAGCATTGCCGTCAGATGCTGCGCCATGCGGATCCCAAATCGCACGCGTGTTTGACCGACATACCAGACGCGGTCTACGCCCTCGATATTGACGGTCCAGAGGTAAACGCCGGTTTCCCGAGCCAGTGGATCCTCAAAGAGACATCGGGAATTTGGTTCAATTCCCGCCATGAACGGGCCCGCAAAGCGCACCGGCAGGTCAGCTGGCGGCTGTGACGACGCGCTCTCGTTCAACAAGGAAACGCCATCATCCAATTTGTTGCCGTACAGCGCATTAATCGCCGGCCGGCAGCGGTCCGATCTCAGCCGCGTCAAATCCCATCCGAGCATGCCGACCGCGTCGGCCAAAGTTGTACGGGCGCTTTGACCAAGGCTCTCGCCAGCCTCATCCGCGGCCACCCACCCGTAGCCGAAGACAAATACAAAAGGCGCGTAGCCGTGCAGATGGAACACTCCATTGAAGCGCTCGCACTCGACACCTGCGTCGAGGCTCGTCTTGTTGGTCTCTCGGAGCACGAAGATCGTCTGTTCGTCACCGAGCGCCTCGCGAATTGCCCGCAGCATGAGGGCGTTAAACAGTCGAAACCGGCCCGTATAGACGCGCCCTCGCTCGTATACCACTCGCTGGAGTCGACGTAGCTCCTCCTCGGACAGATACCAATCGAACTTCACCCTTCGCATGCGCGCCGCCCGAGCCAAAGCCACGAGTGAGGCAATGTCGTCGTACGAATTTGGGATCAGTGCCTCATCCTGCCACTCAGTACTACTGCTCGGCCTGTCCATGGCTTCCTCGTGAAATGTTCTCAGCCGCTACTGCTTCTTCTAGGCGCACGCCGACGAAACCTGCATCGAGAGTTGGGCATGGCTCGGCCCGTCGCCGTCCGCCCTTCAAGTTTCGTTCTCTACGGGTACGTTGATCTGCGTCGGTGCCGGAGTTTCCATCATCCTCGAGCGAACTGGCCAACTAAGCAATCAATTCATCCTTTGTTATGGGAAACCCCAAGAGCAGGTGTCGCCTATAACGACAGGTTTTTCAAGCCAAGTGTCGACTGAATTCGCGGCGGAATCGGCTCGGGCAGCCTCCATTGAACGGTTATCGGTTTCTCACCACGCCACCCGACAAACTGAACGTCTCCACAGTAAACGAACGGCGCGGCACCCCCGGCGGCGCGTTTCTTTTGGGAACGAATGAACAGGTGGACCGCGATACCTCGCGCCGCGTGCTTCTCGATGTCCTGGCCGTCCGAGCTCGCTTGGGCGGTGCGATTTTGGCTCTGCCACTCGAATTCGGTCGGCGTGACGAAGTGATCCTTGTACTGAAAGTCCTCGGCATGGCCGGCCTTATCCAGCGTGACCAGCAGGAAGATATGCCTAGGGCGCTTGACGAACCCAACGTTCCAGATAGCGGTAGAGAACTCGAGGCCGAACAAAGGCGGGATCTCTTCCCGCGAATAGCCGCGCCACAGCTGTAACTCACCCGCTCGCTGGCCGAGCGGTCGTAGATGCCACTCGACGCCGCGTTTCTCTAAAGCCACAGCGTGGCGAGTGCCGGGGGCGCCTGCGTCGGGACCAAACCAGCCGCGCAGGATCTTCGGCAAATCGTTGTCGCCGTCTTGTGATCGCCGGACGACGTTAACGGCGACCTTGACGAAGTTGGCCGAGTACGGTTGGCCGTCGATCTGGACGTCGGTCCAGCCTGAGGGCAAATCGCTGCGCTCGGGGTCCGGCGGCAGGAACAGCAGTGGCTTGCCGTTAGCGTGGCTCACTTTCAGCGTCGAGAACCCGCCGGTTTGCGCCTGCGCGCGATCGAGGTACTCCGTCAGGCGCCACTCGGCGAGCTCGCGCACCAATTCCTGCAAGCCGGCCACGGCTGCCGACTGCACGTTCATCGTCGAACGGAACTGACGGTCCTCGTACGCGAAATACGAAACGCCGGCCGTGCCCTTGCCGCCTGCCCACGCAGCGATCGGGTTCTGCTCCAGCAGCCGGACAAGCGCCTTCCGGTCGCCGAGCGCCGGGCTAAGGTCTGCTGCTGCCTTCGTGGTTCGCGTTGCTAGTTGCTCGACTTCGTCTGCCAGCGCATCGATGCCGATTGAGCCGGGGAACGCGTTCGCGTTGAGCATAGACAGGAGCACGAGCATCTTGTAGCTCTTGACCATCTCGGTCGTATCGAGCACGTCGATGAATGGGCCGTGCGCTGCAAGCGCCTGCCGCTGGTTCGCATCGAGATCGCCCTGGGTACTGACGAACCTAGCCCATGAGCCGGCACGCTCGCGAACTGCGCGGGGGTTGTATCCATCCTGATAGACCTCGACGGCGGTCGGCCGGACGCCGTGCAGCTCCTTGAAGTCCGCGTAGTACTTGTCCAGCGCGTCCGCCTGTCCGGTAGTCCCTCTTAGCAGCGATTTGAGGATCTCGACCGCCTCCAGTTCGTAGGTCACCTCGCATCCAACTGGCAGTTCCTGGGTGCCAGTACGGAGGCGCTCCAGGAGGTTGAAGATTTCCCGGTCGCCGGACGGTAGTCCGAACAACGTCTGGGGCTTCAGAAGGAACACGCGGTGGTTGCCGATGTAGTCAATCACGGTCAGGCGCTCCTTGCCGGGCGCCTTCCGCAGACCTCGGCCGAACTGCTGGAGCCAGAGGATCTTCGATTCCGTCGGGCGCAGCATCATGACGGTATCGAGGGTCGGAAGATCAACTCCTTCGTTGAACATGTCCACGCAAAACACAATGTCCAGCTCACCTGCGGTCAGGCGCTCGAGGGATGCGGCTCGCGGCGCAGACGTGGGGCCGGAATGGACGGCGACGGCTCGAACGCCGCGGTCGTTGAAGAAGTCGGCCATGAACGTCGCGTGTCGCTGCGAAACGCAGAATCCGAGCGCCCGCTGCGCGGCTCTCTTATGGAACTGCTCGAGCGCGTTCTCCGCCCTCCGCTTGGTCGCCACGGCGGTGGTCAGCGCCTGCTCGTCGAACCGTGTGCTCCTCCACGGAATATTCGTGTAATCCACATCGTCCGGCACTCCGAAGTAGTGGAACGGCGCGAGCAGGTCCTTGCGCACGCCGTCCACGAGATCGCAGCGATAGACGAGATTTTGCTGGCACAGCGCGAGCAGGTCGCCGCCGTCGCTCCGTTCGGGCGTCGCGGTCAGGCCGAGTAGGAACTTAGGGCGGAAATACGCGATCAGCTTGCGATACGACGCCGCGGCAGCATGGTGAAACTCGTCGACAACGACGTAGTCGAAGGCGTCCGGCGCGAAGCGCTCGAGGTGCTCGCGCCGGCTGAGCGTTTGGATCGAAGCGAATACGACTTCGGTGTCCGGATCCTTGATGTCCCCGGTGTAATGCCCCAGCCTGGCGTCCGGGCGGATGCGGCGGAATGTGTCGAGCGCTTGATTAAGAATCTCTTCCCTATGCGCGATGAACAGTACTCGGCGGAACTCCGGGCGGCCGCTGTCGAATGCGGACAGCCACGTCTTACCGAGCCCAGTTGCAAGGACCACCAGACCCGCGTGGTTGCCTGCGGCGCGAGTGCTCTCCAAGGCGGCCAACGCCGCTTGCTGCACGTCGTTCGGCACAACAGGTGGCTTGGGCGTTTCTCTCTCTACATCCGCCGCTTCGATAATCGGCCGCTGGATGGGGCGACGCCGACGATACGATTCGATCCACGCAGCGCCCAGCTGCTTCACGTTTGGATGAACGAACAGGTTCTCGAAGGCGGTAACTGCTTCTTGGAATCCAGCGCCGTCAATGGACGACAGCACACGGTAGTTCCATTCGACTGCCGTCGTCAGCGCGGATGCGCTCAGATTCGAGCTGCCGACGAAAGCCGTTCCCTTGTTGCCTTCCTTAAAGATGTATGCCTTCGGATGGAAAGACCGAACCGTCAGTCCTGGAGCGCCAGGTTCTGTCAAGCCCGTCTCGAAGACGCGCCGCTCCACGTTGCCTTCGAGATCGAGCAGTCGCATCAGCGCATTTGGTTCGGTGATGCCGAGGTAGTCCCCCGTCAGGATGCGGAGCCGGCCTCCTCGCGCTAGGAGATCGCGGAAGTGCTCGAAGACGCGATCCACTCCGCTCTCTAAGGCGAAACTCACGACGATGTCCGCGCCGTCCGCGTTGGCGAGTTGAGCCACGATCTGCGGCAACAAGGGGCTGTCACCCCCAGTGAGCAACCTCCGGGACGCTCCTGGCGTTTGGGAGAGGTAATTGGCGCGACCAGGAATGACATGCCGGACGCCGCCGCGCGGGTCGAAGACGTCGCCGGTATATCGAGGAATCACATGGACGTGAAGATGCGGTACGGTTTGGCCCGCCACTTCGCCGACATTCACGCCGATATTGAACCCGTCCGGACGATGACCGCGCACGATCATCTCGCGCGCAGTGTCGATAGCCTCAGTGAGCGCGCGACGCTCGGTCATGGTCGCGTCAAACCAGGAAGCTACGTGGCGTCGACAAACTAAGAGCGCGTGGCCATCAGAAACGGGGAAGGCATCCCACAGTCCGATCACGAATTCGGATTCGTAGAACAGACGGTCAGTCGCCGGGTTGCAGAATGGGCAGGCCTCGGTCACTGCGCTCTCATCACTGATGACACCCGTTCAATGTGCAGAAGGCCCTTGAGACCAACTGCGCGGCAATCCGGGCAGCGCCACCGCGGCATCCGCCGTTTCGCCTGTTTGTGAAAGTGGCAGACGGTGCAAATGTGATTGAAGATCGCCCGGGTACGGGGCCAAGCGGCCCTCGTGCCACAGGCGATCAGCGTGGATCGCGGCTCGAATCCGGCGGACGCCACCAAAGCGGCCCATTCGGCCCCGTGGGGACGGGCGGCACGACGGTGTCGCCGCGACACCACGGCGTGAGCCGCCTCGTGGCACAGGATCTCGCGCTGGACTCTGGCCGTCCGCCGCGCCACGTTTCTATTCAATTCGAGAACGCGTGACGACGAGACCCATCGCCCCGCGGCGCGAGATAGCCGGGGATTGATCTCGACACGCAATGTCGACAGCCACGGTTGTCCCCAACTCTTGGCGAGCGCCTTCAGGTAACGCCGAGCCTTCTTGGAGACAGTGCTCTCAGCGGCGGTAGACATGGAAACAGCCGCCAGGCCCATTCGGGCATGGTGAGACGCGCAAGGATGACATGGACCCTATTTGGTGAGCTTCAGCAGCTCCGCCTCGATCGTATCCGCCAGCTTGAACACAACTGGATATCGAGATGTCGCGAATTCAAACAGAGCATCCGGGCTCGCAATCACCTTGGCCCGATCTGCGTCCGACACGTCAGTCAGATAACGCCCGAGCGGTTCGTCCGCATCATCGACACCTTCCGCTTCCCAGCTTCGCGCGTCTTCACCCAAGGCGGCCCGCAGATTTCGCGCAAACGCGGCGCGCTCGGGTTCCTTTACTTTGAAGTTCGCCAGGTCATCGATGTAAACCCAGAGGTATGGATGCTTAGAGTCGTTCTTGCGGTAACCAAAAGGACAAAAGCCTCCCAACGCAAGTTGCACTTTCGAGCCTTTTCGCCGATCCGCCCACGCTGGGCGCGACGCCTGAAACTCGCAATCTCTCGCGAACGTCTCCAGCTCAAATCCAAGCGGCTGTGCCCACCGCGTCAAGCGCTCGCCGACGACTTCGATCATTTCCTCGATGCGTCCCTGAGTCCCACGGTGGGCATCGATCAAACCCATCACGTCAGGCCATCGCTCGATGATCAGGTTGTCCATCTCTGTATATGAGAACGACACGGCAGCCCCCTACTTGTTGAGAGAAGAAAAACGATCAAGCAAATCCCGATACTGCTCCACACTTCCGCTCGCCGTCCGAACACGTAGCGCAGCGAACCGATCCAGTAAGGTTCGAGCGCCACCGAGTGTCACCGAGCCGCGTGTGAGACCGACCGCGCCTTCGGGCTCGTGTTCGGATTGCGTCTCGCGTGTCCACTGATGCGATGGAGGGCGGCGGCTAAAGCCGGGCTTTGGAGCGAGATCGATGCGCAGCTGTTCACTCAACGCCCCAATCTGATCGGCTGGAAAGCGCGCAGTCAGATAGGCAACCAGATCGTCCTGGCGGTTCTGTCCGAACGCCATCCGATAGACGGTCAATGCTTTTCTCAATGCGTCCGCACGCTCAACCTCCCGGCTGAGGGGAAGCATCGGCAAGTGTCGTTCGATCTTCGAACCGCCTTTGGCCGGAAGGATCCAGAATGGCACGAGGTCGCAGGCATCGTCGGGCGCAACAGCGAGCGCCGCCTCAAACACTCCCTCCCAAGGGTCCCGAGCGTCCGACGCCAGGGCCTCGCCCCCGTACAGCCGCGCCGCGTTCTTGCGGATCGCGTGCCCTTTGTACCGGTGGACGCGGCCTTCCCGCTGCTCGAGATCGACAGGGTTGCTGGGTAGATTCCAGTGGACAACGGCGTGGCAATAGAGGTGAAAATCCAGGCCCTCCTGCCCTACTGAGGTGGAACAGAGAACAAATGGCCAGAACGGCGAGTTGAACGCCAGACGCACATCGTCTGCCCGAAGGGCCCCCGCCCCTTCGTCGGTCTGTCGGGCGCCAAACCTGGCCGCGAATCGCGCGCGCATGCGGTGATCGGTCAGCGTGATGGTGTCAGCCGCAACGGAGATCGCATCTACACCGACCTGCGCCGTCCTCAGCTGCATCGCCTTGGCGGTCGTGCGGGCAACCTCGGCGGCTGCGACACTCACTGGCTTGAAAGCGACACCGAGCCATTCCTGAGCGACATGCACGTATTCATCGAGAACCGCCTGAATACCGCCGTCGGTGCAGTAGTCAAGCACACGCTCCCAATAGCGGTCTTCGGACGTCGTCGCCGCGGCCGCGCGCAGCATAGCGGTAACCTCAGGCAAGTTGAAGAGCGTTCTGAAGCCCTCCGCCATCCAGCCGGCGTTATTTCGGATTGATGAACCGAGACTGTCATCGCCGAGAACTCGACTAAGTGCACGCAGACCAGCCACCCCCGGACCGCCGAGGGCCACCTTCGCTAGAACGTCCAAAAGGTCGGGAGGAGGCTCTCCCAACGTGAGCTGGCCGTCCCCGACCCTGCGGAACTGACCGACATCGGCCATCCAGTCGTCTGCCGCACCTGAGTCTTCCCCTTGACCATCGGACTCCGGATCGCGCCTCCAGATATCGGCCAGATTGTCCTGCGCGAGCCACTTGCGTGTTCCCGCCTCATCCTCGTCGAGATCGAGTAACAGCGGCGCCGCCCAATACCATGAGGAATCCGGCGCTCCACCGCGTCTGGCGTGTTCCGAAATGAGCTCCGCCAGGCTGGGCTCAAGCCCTTCGCGGATCTTAGCCAGGACCTGCGCGACGGACATTTGCTCCTCGCCGTCACGTTCCCGGCTCAGTCGGAGCGGGTCGCCAATCCGGCAGAGCGTTAGGCTCGGATAATTGAGCGTAAGCAGCGGCAACCCACGCAGCCGCGGCGTCAGCCGGTCTCGTGCGGGGGGTGTGTTCGGACGGTCGGTATCGAAGGAGTCGCCGAACATTCGCCTCTCCGCCTCATAGGAGAGCGTCGCGGCAACGACCTTTGGAACCACCTGCCACGAGGAGAAGATCAACCGCTTGCTAGCCGACGAGAGATCCCCTTCGTACGGTCCCGAAGTCTTGTAGTAGGGCAAGCTGGCCGGAAGCCACAATCGACGCCATGCCCCGCTGTCGAGCGTGTCCGCTACCAACTGTCGTAAGCGGGCATTTGCCGGGTCCAGCTTCTGGTAACGCTCGACGTCATCCCACGGCAACATGGCGTTAGCACTCGACGCCAGCGTCTTGACGAGCTCAGATGCCCTTTTGGGATCGGCGGCCGCTTCCTTAAAGTCCGCTTTGAACTCGTAGTCGTCCATGAAGTTCAACAGGTACGGCGCGGACTTCCAGTATTCGGTCACATCCGAGTGTTTAAGAGCGTCGGCCACGGCGGCATAGGTCAGATACGATGATACTTCGTCTGGTGCGAGGGCCTGGGCTGAGATAACTTCGCAGAGCATGCCGTTGCGGTCCGCGCTCACCGCGAGGCGCTCGGTTCTGACCATCACTTCTCGCAGGCTGTTCTCAACCGCGTCCTTTGTCTCGAGGAGCGCATTGCCATCGCCCGCGCCAAGCGCGAACACCGCGTCGCGATAGCGCTTCAGACTCGACTGAAAGCCCGCCGTCTTCCGTTCGTCGTTGTGCAGAAAGCGAACGGTTTGGGAGAAATCGCGAAAATGATCGTCGGACTCGATCTCTTCTGCTGTCGTGTACATCTTGTATGGCGTTGCCGACAACAAGAGAACACGAGCATCACCAAACGAAAACAGGTCCTTCGCAAGATCTCCCGCCTTGTCGGTGCCATCCAGCAGATGCTTGAAGCGCTGGAATTCATCAAGGATGATCAGGTCCGGCTCCAGCGCCTTGAGGCAGCTTGTGGCCAAGGCGCCGCGAAGCCGGCCGACAATCCCTCGTTGGACGGCGCGATCTTCATCTGGCAGACGGTCTCGCCACACCCGAAACCGTGCAGCGGCCGTCATGAAACTCTCCTTCAGGTCGGACTGATCTGTCGTGAGATGTTGCCGGAACGCATCCCGAAGCTCGTCGTCAATATCTTCGTTATCGAACTCTTGGACCCGCAGCTTGAAGCGATCGCGATCAGCGCCCCCCTGCAGTAGGTTTCGAACCGCGGTACTCGACGCCCGCCACTCTGCCGGCAACAACCAATAGAGCAATGCCCGTTCTTCATAGGTGCCCAGACTTGAACGTAAATCGAACGACGTCTGCGGAGTCAGCGAAATGAAATTTAGCTTGCGACTCTTTAGCCCTCTCACCACCTTCGGCAACAGAGTAATGCGTGAAGGCAACGACGCGTCGCGCGTGCCGGAGACGTTCAGACGGCCGATGTTCTGCCGGGCGATGCTGCCATTCGAACAGATATAAACAACGTCGATTCGTTTGACGTCGTCCCACAGGCGGTCTATCACCTTGGCAACAAGCCCGCGGGCGACCATGGTCTTTCCGAGCCCGACCTCGTCGGCCACGAGGAAGCGACGGGCAGGGTTTCCGTCCCGATACATCCTCTGGTAGACGTGCTCGACGGTGTCGCGCTGAAAAGCCTTCAGCTTTGCCAGTTCACGTTCGACGTCCGGCCGAACCGGTTGACTCATCGCGTCCTCGCCTGTCTGGCGGCCCACACGGACGGCCAGATCGCATCGAAGTCGGGTGGGAGAAGCTGCGAGGACTCGGGCTGTCGCTTGACGTCTTCGACGAGCCTGGCGACGGCATCCAACCGATGCGGCGCTCGATGGAGCGTTCGGAGAAGCGATTCGAGGAGCGCCCCGTTGGAGTGCGCAGCGTCGCTCGCGTCCGTCGATTTGCCCTTATGGACGCCGTGACCGATTGCATCGGCCAACTCGGAGTCGTCCGCCAGCAAGAACATGAGAAAGCGAGTCAAACGCTGGCGGTCTTTCAGGAACGATCGAAGCAACCGCTCTCGCCGGTCGGCCGGCGCACCCTGGAGCGTCGCGCGAAACACGAATGTCTCAGTGCGTGTAGACCTCTCTACCTTGACTGAAAAGGCGTAAAAGGCTGACAGCGCCTCGAACGATAGGTTAGGGAAGATCAACGAGGTCATGCCGTTCGTCAACGGCTGAGACCATCCCTCGCCGACGGTTACCGGCCAACTTGTGACTGCCACAGACGACTCGAGATGAACGGGTTTAGAGAACTGTAGTTCGACCGAAAAATGATCATTCACAGTTGAAACCGCCGCTACCAGACGGTGACCCGCCAAGGACAGGCGCACTCGTTCCACGGCAGCTCGCCGTCCCTCTTCCTCTTCGTCGATCTCCTTTTGGACCGGCTGGAATTCGTCGAGCATGTCGCCCAGACACGTCTTGCCGTCCCCGCGTTCGAAGAGCGAATCAATTCCTACTTTCGACTTTACGCCAACCAGTTCGACGAGAAACTCGACGTTGCTCGTGAAGGCGGCCTCAGTGGCATTTGCGGACCCCGTGAAAATGTGTGTTTTCCATCCGGCATCGATGACATAGCACTTCGCGTGCAAACCGCGCGTCAAATCGATCTCGTCAGCCGACGGGGTCTCAGACTCTTCCTGCGTCGCGTTTGACAACACGTAGAAGCGCTTGATTCCTGGAAAGGAGCACTTCGGATTCTCGAGCGACTCGGGCCGCGAGACGAGCACGGTCCCATCGCGGCCGTCGGTAAGACGCTTGATGCCCTCGTCAGATACGAAAGGAGAAATCACGAACAAACGACCCGGGCGGTCAGCGAACGGAAACGGCCGATCCTGATCGATCCCGAAGGCGTGAAATGCCACCGATTCGAACCCGTCGGGCGGCTCGAATGCGACGCGGCGCACTTCGGAGTCCATCAGCGAGATGCGACGCCTGACCTCGTCAGTGACGCTATCCCGCGCTCGCTCCGGGAGATGCGCCAGAAAATCGCCGAGAGGGTGGTTCGCGGCTATAGCCCGTTGACGATCGATCAACGGCCCGTCTAGGGTCACGGCTGTGTCCCAACACCGGTCGAATGTAAGGTTGCGTGTCAGGCAGGCCAGACGGTAAGTGACACGATTCTCAGGGGCTACATACCGAATGAGCCAGATCTTCGGGTGGAACGACGCCGTTGGCATGCGAGCCTGACACTGGACGACGGACTGCTCTAGAAACTCCAGCTGCGGAAACTGCGCCTGAGGAAGTCCAATCTGGCCTGCCTGGCAGAACACCGTGATCTTGTCTGCGTACCGTCGCAGGCTTTCAAGCAGGGTGAGCGAGTCCTGCGTCAGCAGCTGACGATGGTCGTCCACGTCGAAGAGACTGAACGCCACTGGCGCTGTGAGAAGCGCCATCAAGTCCAACGTGTAGGTCGTCGCCACTGCAAAGTCGAGCGTGTGATCTTCGGGCGGCTTGAGGATGTCAAACAGAAGGGTCCGGCCGTGCGGCTCAAGCATGGCCATCTCCCTCCAGCACACTGACAACGTCATTGATGATGACGGCGGCGTTCGACCAGCGGAATTGCAGCTGACGAGCGCTCGAGGCGCCGTGCCACAGTTCTCGGGCTCGTGGATTATCGACCCGCGCCAGCGGCCCTTTGAGACGCCGCTCTCTGTTTCGAACGAGCGCCCGGGCGGTTTCGCTTTGCGGGATTGCGTCCGGATCCCCCTCCAATACGAGGTCGCACCATCGGTTCACGAATTCCTTGGTGGGAGCGGGAATACGTGCTCCCTCGCCCTCGAGACAGAGCCATGCCTCGGGTCGGCTCCATTCACGAAGCTGTCCGAGCCGGCCGTTAATGACTACCGCCCATTGCGCCAAGCGCTCCTGATACTCGGTCTTGAACTCTTCGCTACCCGTCATCTCGGCGAGGATGAGGTTATAGAGGAGAGCCGCGCCGTGCATCACCTCCGAGACGTTCTGCGCATGGCGCAATTCGTGCCGAATCTTTGGGGAGAATTCGTCCAATCGTGGGTGGGCCCAAGGGAACCCCACCTCGTCAGGCGCATCTTTGCCGCGCACTAGATGCGCCATGAGCGACGTCCCTGCCGCCAAGGAAATCTGGTCCCGAATGAACTCGGCTTCTGACGCTGTGAGGTCCAGTTTTGAGGCGGCCGGCCACTCGGGGCGGGCGGCCGGAATCCTGGGATGCCAATTCGGGCGGCCGCCTCCGACGTTCTCCCGGTCGTCCGTTTGGATCGACCGATCGCGGCGTCGATAAAAGCGGTCCAGCGAGCGGTGATATCCGTCCTGCGACCCGTCAAACAGGCAGATGCCAAGTCGCTTCATGCCGGCCCAGTAGATGCTGCTCGGCAGCCGCTTTAGAGCGCCTCGGGCGCGCCGGCCGATGACCCCTTCTGTCTCGCCGGACTCGAGGAGCCGCTCGATCAGCCGTAGTTCGTCCCGCTTCGCTTTGGTGGCAACCTCGGACGATGGTGTCTTCTGCTTCTCGAGCCGCTGATAAGTCCATGGCACGAACAGGTAGTAGCAGCTCCTGGTCATCAGGTTGCTGGTGCCGGGGAACAGGATGTCGGCCATCGCGTCGCGGATGGTCCCGAGGCCCAGTTCGTCGACGATGCCCTGCTCCCGGAACAGATCGACGACGTCCAGCACGCGGCGCCGCTGTTCCTCAGATTGATCGAGCCATGCAAATGTCGAAGCCATATGTCGAATTCCAAAACGGTCGATCGCGCCGCGCCACACAGCCTGTTCCGCGGACGGCGAGGCGCGCTGGCGACACAATCATCCTCAGCGAGCTCATGGTGAGCGCCTTCCTTTTCTGAAAGGCCTGCGGTCCGGTTCAAAATCGGCGAATCACTCCCATGAGCCCAGCATTGTGGTGCCGAAGGCGGTTCCACATTTCCAAATCCGCAACAGTAGACGCCCAGCTTTCGAGGGCCTGCTGCGGAACAACCCAGCCGTGATTTCGAGCGGCGGCCGCCAAAACGGCAACTCGCATGCGACGCAGCGCCTTCGTCAGATCGCTACTGGACGACACCAGCGGTCCCCGTAAGCGGCTCGTAATAATAGAAATGATACCCGACGGTCCGAAGCTGCATCTTGTAGATAGCCTTTTCGTGCGCGAGAGTTTCGTCCACTATGCGAACAAAGAATCGACACTGTCTCTCGGCACTCCATTGAAACAGCGCATTGGTCATCGATAAGAAGGTCGCTCGGCTGACCGGCGTATCGCATTTGATCTCAGACGTGGGCCAGTTCGCGCGCTGCACCGCGACCTCCGGCAACTCGTTGTCATGGAGCGTAATCGTCGTACTTCCGAGATGAGCATCAAAGATAAACTCGGGTTTGCCGTTGGTGGCAGAGCACGGCGGATGCTCGGTCCCGTTTCCCTTGCCCTGAGCACTCTCCGCTTGCTTCACAACTTGTTGGAGCCAGATTTGAGCCGACCCGAATCCGTCCTTCTGCCTCGCCCCCGTGTACGCCGACTTCACCGCCGCAACGAATTCCTGCGTTGCCTGATGCGCGCTCAGCCCCATTGCATTGGGACCAACCGCGTCTTCAAGTGCCCGCCCAGTCTCGATCAGTTCTTTGGCTCGCTCGAGCAGTGCGTCCTGGTCCGGTTTGCTGGTTGGCGACGGCATTGCAGAGCTTCGCCGCCTCGCGCAGCTCTGCCGCAAACGCTTTTCCCACTTGAGCCGACGCGACGAGTTCTCGCGCCTGTAGGTTCGCTCCTCACAAGAATTCCTACCGGACACGCACCTGCTCCACCACAACATTGGCTAATGATGCCAGTGACTTGTGAGTCTCGCTGACGGCGCGTCTGCCATCGCCAACTGCTTCGACGAGCTCCTTTCGGTTCACCTCACGGCCTCAAGACTTGCCTCGGCATTTGACTTCAGTATCGCAAGAATCTCTAATTGCTTCTTTGCGGAGGCCAGTTGTCGGCGGACGTCGCCGAGATCGAGTTCCAGGAACGGATCCCCTGACGGATCATAGTGCTCCCGCGGTCTGCGAAACAGGTCGAGTAAGGCCGTGAGAAATCTGGAGAACATGCTAGGTCGTTAGTTGGGAAGTGTTCGATGCAGCAGAACGCAGACGCGGCTCGCGGCATCCTGCGAAACAGGAAGTGACAATTCATGTGCTGCCGGTTCAGAGACGCACGGCGCGATCTTCGCGAAGCGCTGCGCTTCGGCTGTTAGGGACCTTACCAGGCAGCTGGATCGGACCAACGCGGCACGCCGTGACGGCCCGACCGCGTCGGCGGTTGTCCGCACGACGGCAGAACAAAGGTCTGGTTGCCGAATTGTTCGGAGGATTCTCGTCGGCACAGATATCTCGTTGGCACCAAAGACGTTCTCACTCACCGCACGACACGTCGACGAAGGTTTCTGTGAGACGCGAAGGATGACAATGAGCAACTGCCGTGCCCGGATTACAGCAGCGTAGAGCAGCCGATTTGTCTCAGCCTCGACGTGTGGATCCGCGTCCGTCTTGAACCAGTGGGTCGGCCCCTCGGCGGAAACTACATAGGGTTTGACGCCGTTGCCCTTCAGTTTCCTGAGGCGGCCGGCGCCCAGACGACCTGGTCTGAGCAGCGAGAACTCGCACGGCATGTGTGATCTCCCCTCTGCGATGAAGGTCTTCAGGGTCGCAGTCTTACGCGAGCGATGGAACTCCGAATGGCAGCGTCGATTCTCGCGCCGCGGCGAGCGAATCCAAGCTCGCGGACAGCCTCGGCAACGACTTCGTCGTCCGTCTTCAATGAGTCCGACATTATCCAACGCACCAAACGATCAATATCAGCCGGAGGGTACTCGTTAATCGAGTCCTGTCGCGGTATGGACGGCCGCGCAAGGCGTGGCTCACCTGCCGATGGTCTAGGTGTTGTCGCAGGAGCAATCGGCGCACTCCGCGCCGCTGTTTGAGCCCCTCTTTCGGAATCGCCGACTTCCGCCGCCTCGACGGCAGCTCGGAACGCGTTTTCAAAACGGGCTATTTCGCTGTCGCGATTAAGGAACCAGTCGGTCGACCAGATACGATGAAACCTCCACCCGAGAGCCTCCAGATGTTGCTGCCGCAGCCGATCTCGGTCGCGGGCCGTTGCACTCGAATGGTAAGTGGCCCCATCACATTCAACCGCGAGCACGAACCGACCCGGCTGCGTCGGATGCCGCGCCACTAGGTCGATCCGGTATTTGGAGGCGCCCCACTGCGGCATAAGCTGCACCCCTCTCTCTCTGAGGGCGTCGCACACCGCCTGCTCGAAGTCATTAAGCGGAACAGATGTCCCCTCGCTTCTCGTGGCGTTCTTGCCACCACTTGCGGCGTATTCCAGGTAGGCGCGAAGGTGCTTGACGCCCTCTCGAGAGCTTCTGGCCGGATCCATGTCGAAATGACTGAAGGACGAGACGACAGTCATGCGGCCGCGGGCTCGCGTTACCGCCACGTTCAGGCGCCTTTCGCCTCCCTCGAGAAGGAGCGGTCCGAAGCGATATGGGAGCTGGCCACCGGCATCCTTGCCATATCCAACAGTCAGGATGATCGCCTCGCGCTCATCACCTTGGACACGCTCGAGGTTCTTGACGAAGAATCGTTCTGGGTGCTGTGGGTCGAAGAACTCCGCAAGTTCTGGCCGCGTCTGCAGGGTTCTGTCGATCGCGGCTTCGACGCGCTTCGCGTGCGCAAGCCCCATCGCAATGACGCCGAGAGTTTCGTGCGGACGCTCCTCCGCGTGCTGCATCACCAATTCGACGACCCGCGTCACCTCGGCGCTGCTGCTCTCTTCATCAGCAGGTCCCGGCACATGGGGAACGAGCACATGCGTAAGGACAGGAGGGCCGCCAGCTCCAGGAAAGGTCACCAGTCGATCACCGTAAACGTGGTGATTCGAAAACGCGATCAAGGACTCATCGCGGCTGCGGTAGTGCCAATCGAGTCCCCAGGCCGGATCGAGGAACGACGACATGACATCGAGCAGGCTCTCAAACCCTTCCGTGGCAGTCTCTTCATCCCCTTCCCCGTCCGTCTCGGTCGCGAAGAACGTCGTGGGAGGCAACTGACGACGGTCGCCCGCGACCACCGCCCGCTGGCCACGATACAAGGACGTCACCGCATCCTCGGGCAACACCTGGCTCGCTTCGTCGAAGATGACGACGTCGAAGTACTGCCGGTCCGCCGGCAGGAGCTGACTGACCGAAAGTGGGCTCGCCATCCAGCACGGATGGAGTGCGGTCATGACGTCCGGCGCTTGCTGGAAGAGCTTCCGTAAGGGCAAGTGCCGCCGTTTCTTCCCAGCTTCGCGTTTGACGATTGCGTCCTGGTCTGGGAACTGGTTTCGCACCTTGATGACGTTCTCGGCGTGCGTTCGCTGGACGCGGCAAGCGCTCAGCATCAGTCGCTCCTGATCCAGCTTCTTGAACTCCTCGACGACGTTATGGTGCGTAGCGCCTCGAAACGAGGCAATCTCTGGAGCGTCTACGAACGCAGCATCCAGCCAGGAGCGCAACCATGCATGACGGAACCGTTCCATCCAACTCGCCGACGCAAACTTTTGCGATCGAGTTTCGTCCATCAACGGACCCGCCCGAAGCAGACGGAGTGCAGTCTCGAGTTCGGTGACGCGCACGATGTCAAACGGCGTCCTGTCATCTTCGGCCAGCTGACGCAGCACTCGTTCAAGATCAGCGAGCGATAAGGACGACAGGCTCACGTTGAGCACTTGCTCGAGCTCGACAACCTTCGCGAACAGCAATGCCAGATGGTCGCCCAGGGTGGAAGCGCGTTCTCGTAATTGAGGCACGAACTGGCCCGACCGAACGGTCAGCCAGCGCTCCCAGACCTCCAAAGCCTTCTCAACCTCGCTGAGAAGGTCGGGAACCCGATCGAGTTGACGGATTCGAAGGCTCGCGGCCTCGCTGCGCGCGGCGCGATAGCGCGAGTTGAATATCGACGCCCAGACGCGGGTTGCGAACATTCGCGCCGGCAACAGGGCTTCGCACAGCCCCTTAAGGCGCGGGCCAAACACGGTGGCCGAGAACCCGGCAAGCACGCTCTGTGCGTCGCAGAGAATCTGAAGGCGATCCGCCAGCTCTGGAAGAGTTGCCGCGTCTTTCAGACCGACATCGGTCAGCATTGGGGCGGCCGCGCCCACGACGTCGGTCCAGGTTCCGGACACCTCGCGCGCTAGATCGTGGAACCGACGAGCGTCCGCAGGCAACGTCAGAGTCGCGCGCGCCCAGGGAGACGACGCCGTCCCGAGCACCAGTCTCTCGAACGCCGCCAATTCTCGAAGGAGTTCGACGATCTCGTCAGCTTTCTTGGCATCAATCGATTGCAGGTCGGTGCCTCGCCATCGCACGGCGGACGTCGCCACTGTCGGTAGGCGCAACAACTTGCCTTGAAGTTCGAATATTGTGAAGCCTGAGCCGGTCTTGGCGTGCATTCGTTGAACATGGCGGTTAAGCCGTTCGCGGCGCTCCAGGTACCGGCGATGTACGTCGGCCACGTCCACAGGCGCAGCGTCGCGAACGCGCTCAAGCGACTGCGCGATACTCTCCATCACCTTTGCACGCGATACGTCCGCTCCGTGGAGGTCCAGGCACAGATGGCCAAGGCCTTTGTTGTGGAGCCGTTTGAATACCGCTTCCAGCGCGGCTCTTTTCTCTGCGACAAAGAGGACGCGCTGTCCTCGCGCGGCGCACTCGGCAATCAAATTCGAGATCGTCTGGCTCTTCCCCGTTCCCGGGGGACCGCTGATCACGCCGCTCTGCTGAGCGAGGGCGCATCCAATCGCACGCTGCTGCGTCGAATCCGCATCGAGAACCAGGAATTCCTGGTCCGGCGTCTGCCGATCCAGCTCGCCTGGATCCATGTCGCTTCTTCCGCTCTGCACCGCAGAACGTCCGGAGGGATCCTGGGCAATTGCTGCGATCAGGTTGTGAGTGGCAAACGCTTCTCCACGCGACCGGAGCTCCTCGACCATCGCCATCTTCTGGAACGAGAAATTACCGAGAATGAATCGGCAGTCGATGGCGAACTCGGGGATGTCGACGCACTTCGCACGTGCAAATTCAAACGCAGGATCTAAATCGAATGCCTCCCCCTCGTCGTCTCCCTCGACGAGGTCAACGAGTTGCTCAGCCTGGATGTCGATGCCCTGCAGTCCGAGATGGTGCAAGAGCACCAGGTTCGGCTGAACGTCTCCACTTCGGCGAAGTAGCACCCGCCTGCGTTCGGTGCCCTGCTGTTCCACCGCTACAGGCATGAGCAGGACGGGCGCGGCATAGGGCCGGCCGCCATCCGCAGCGGGCCATGTCGCCAGTCCGAGAGCCAGATAGAGCGTCTCGAGACCACGTTCCTCTTGGTTCGATCGCGCCCGCCGGCTAATCTCCTGGAGCTTGCCTGATGCTGTTTGAAGGTCAGTCCGGTCGATGAATCTGTCGAGGGGAATTCCTTCCTCACTCGGCGAGAGAAGAGCGGCCAGAGCTTCGGCCGAAGCGGACGAGAGATCCAGCGTTCCTTCCTTCAACTCACGGAAAAACAGTAGGTTGTTGCGGCGGCTCGGGTCGATCAGTTTCTTGATCCAGGCCTGGCACGCTTTTGTAACACGGCGTAGCCGGTCCGGAGCAATGGCAGGCTCGGGTTGGGCCGTCGGCGTGCCCGGAGAGGTTCTGGTCGCCTCGGAGTCGGATCTAGCTCTAAATGGGATGGCCCTCATAACCGTTCGGGCCTCACGCCTACAACCAACGTCGACGTCACGCAACAACCAGCTTTAGTGAGCGCGGCACGATATGCGTCCAGCTGTGTCGCATACTGGCGCTCGTCAAGCGACACGTCGGTCTTGTAGTCGACGACGTGCCACTGCTGGTTGTCCTCGAATAGCAGGTCGATAACACCGTTCGTCAGTCGCAATTCGTCCGACACAACAAATGGCGTTTCGACTGATTTCGTGCGACTTTGCGCAATGTGCCAAAAGTCCGCCGTCGCGGCGCGTTCGACAGTGTCGATGGCGACGTCGATGACCGGACGCAATTGCGGATCCTCGACGGTCAACCACATTGCAAGCCGCCGGAGATCGTCACGCGTCGCGCCCTTGTGTCGCATTGCGTGCTCCAGCAGGCCATGGATCAGCGTCCCCCACGCCATGCCGGCGTCGGCACGGTGCGCGGGGGTGTTGGTGCCGACGACCTTGGTGGGATCGTCCGGGGTTTCGTCCGCGGCGCGGGTCATGCGCGCGATGTGGTGCGCCTCGGCGGTCACCGACGTGATCGACCACGACGCCTCGCGCACACGTCCATGTGCGCCGAGGCGGACGCCGTCCGATTCGGTCTGTTGCTTGGCCGAGCAGTCGAGAGGCATTCCGGTTGGCACCGCGGCTGACGGCGGGACCTGCAGCTCCTTCGCATCCGCGAGGAACTCGTTCAGGACGCCCCACGCCCTCAGCTTGTGCTCCCCGAGCCACCGGCTGACGACCAGCATCTCCTTCGCGCGGGTGGCGGCGACGTAGAGCAGGCGATCCTCCTCCGCGGCGCGATAGGGTTCCTCCGCTTCCTTGTGCTTCGGCCAGTCAGCGTGCGCGCCGAGAAGCTTGCCGCCCCACGACTTGTCCTCCGACTTCTGCACGACCTCGAACCAGCCCTGAGCGATGAGATCCTTGCGCTCGATGTGAACGTCGATGCGTCCGGGGAAGCCGCCGTTGGGATCGGCGAGGAACACGACGTTCGCCTCGAGGCCCTTGGCCTTGTGAAGGTTCATGATGCGGACGACGTCGCTGCGGCCCGGCTCGAGCGGGAGCGACTCGACCTCGTTGATCGACTCGATATCCTCGTCGAGCGCGTCGGCGGCGTCGGCGAGGTTGCCGCCCTCCTCCACCACCTGTCGAATGCGGTCCACGGCGTGCAGAATGTCGCCCGCCTCGACGCCGCCTGGCGTCGTCGCCGCAAGCGCCAGGGAGCCGGTGTGCTCCAGGATGCGATCGAGCGCGGCGCCGGCGGGAAGGAGCCGCGTCCAGCGGTGATACTGGCGAAGCGCGGCGAGCGCCGCGGCAACAGGGCCCATCACGTCGGCCTCCGGTGATGGCGCCGGCATGTCGACGTCTTCCGCCTGAAGGCGGAAGCTACGCGGTTCGAAGATGCCGAACCAGCCGCCGGACTGCCTATGAGCGAACAGCGCGGGATCACTAATCCCGAACAGAGGACCACGCAGCACGGCAATCAGCGCAAGCTGATCCTGCGGATCGGCCAACACGCGGAGCAACGAGGCGAGAGCGACGACCTCGTCCGACTCGCCGAACGCTCCGGCCCCACTTACCTCGATCGGAATGTTCAACGCCTCGAGCGCATGGGCATAGGGGACGATGCGGTTGCGCTTCTTCCTGGTGAGGATGAGGAAGTCGCTGAACTTCCGGCGCTTCGCGTCAACCTCCGACCTGACGTAGGTCGCGATCCGCTCGGCATCCTGGTCGATGGCCTCATTGCGTTCGCAGTTGTGCGTCAGCGTGAAGACACCGCCGGTGGCCTCGCCCTCGTCCTTCGCGTCGAGTGCGGCGAAACGCGGTGAATGCGCATTCGGCTCTATCGGGAACCTGGTCTCGAATACGTCGTTCGCCCACTTGCACAGGGCCGGCACCGACCTGAAGTTCATCGTCAGCGGCAGCACGCAGCCGACGGCGGGATCGCTGAACCGGGCGCGAACGAGGTTGTAGATGTCGATGTCGGCGCGCCGGAAGCGATAGATCGACTGCTTTGGGTCGCCGACGACGAAGAGGGCGCCGGGCCGGAGCGGGACGGTCCGCCAATCGGCTGCTCCGGCGCACTTGAAGGTGCGCCCTACGTCAGCGCCACAGCTAGAGCTGCGCCCTGCATCGGGTGGTTCGCTCGCGGCCAAGAGGAACACAATCTCCGCCTGGACGGGATCGGTGTCCTGGAACTCGTCGACGAACAGGTGCCGGTACTTCTGCTGAAGCGAGCGGCGGACCGCGGCGTTCTCGCGAAGAACGCGCGCGGCAAGGATCAGCTGATCGCCGTAGTTCAACGAGTTCAGCCGACGGCGCTCGCTCGCGGCGTGCTCACGCGCGCGGGTCAGCAGCGTCACCGACAGCCGGTAGACATACTGACGCCACTGCGAGAGATACGGCGTGACGACATCGGCAACGAACTGCTCGTGGAACGGATTGATCAGATCCCGCAGGCGCTTCTTGTCGACAGCTCCATCGGCCCATTGATACTGGACGATCTTCGACTGGCAGTTCCACGTCGCCAGCAGCGAAGCCATGACCGATGGGCGATCGAGGTGATACGACGACACGTTGAGTTGCCCGCGGAACTCGCGTACGGCCTTTTGAATGGGACAGGTGGTCTTAGGGTCGATCGCCGAAGGCAGGTGCTTCTGCAGCTCGTTCCAGAACTTGTCGAGGGCCTTCCACGCACTCTTCGGGTCCGGCTGCTGAGCGTCTCCCGCAGGGAACTCGACGTCTTCGTTCAGACAGATCGTCCCAAAGGCGGAGTCCAGGTCCTTCGGTCGGACATCGGCGTCGAGCAGCGCCACCATGTCCGGATCGCCGTCACAGCGCGTGCTGGTGACGAAGTCGCGCCACGCACGCTTGCGCAGCTCGAGGTCCTGCATCTCGTCGAGCTCGGTGAACGCTGGAGAGACGCCGGATTCGACCGGATGCTCGCGCAGCAGCCGTGCGCAGAATGAATGGATCGTCCCGGCGAAGAAGCGCTCGAGATTGGCAAGTGCTGCACGGACGCGAGCATCTGCTTCCGCCTGCAGGGGGAAGCCACCAGATTCATCAGCGAGCTTCGCTTCCAGCGCCAGGTGGAAGCGTCCGCGCAACTCGGAGGCGGCCTTGCGCGTGAAGGTCACGGCGGCCATATGCTCGACGTTGTAGACACCGGCCGCGACACCCGCCGCCATCCGCTCGGCGAGCATCTGCGTCTTTCCGGAGCCGGCGCCAGCCTCGACCAGGATATTGGTCAGGAGGTCATCGCGAATCCGGCGGCGCGATTCGGCGTCTATCGATCGTGAATCCGAGCGAGATCTTTTGGACGCGGGCGCTGGCGCCTCGACGGCCTGAGTCACCTTTCGCTTAGGCATACTCGGCTAGCCTCCCGTACGCGAGCAGCTTCGAATGTTCGAGCTTCCCGGACGCCTGTTCTTCGAGCGATCCATCGCAGGCGGGCGTGTACTCGCAGAACTTGCAGGCCTTCGGCGACGCCGCGTGAGCAAACCTGCCCTGCACGATGACCTCGCGAAGTGTGCCGAGGACGCCTGCAATCGCGCCAAGGCCGGGCGCGGCGATCCGCACGCGCTCGCGGCGACCCTTGCGGCTCGAGAAGTAATACACCCCGGCGATGACCTTCGGTGTCTTGTATCGAGCGCGCAGCAGCTCCACGGCGGCCAGACCGTAGAGCGCATGCTGAAGACGGCGACCACCCGCGAAGACGCCGGTCCAGTCGTCTCTCCAGTAGCCACCGGTCTTGTAGTCGATGACCTCGAACGAGTTCGACCCGACCTTGTCGATGCGATCGATGCGACCCGCGAATCGGAACGTCAGACCGCCGCCAAGGTCGATCTCGACTTCCTGCGCGCGCGCCAGCGGCTCGATCTCGTCCTCGAGCGGCCGGCCGAACGACACTTCGAAGCCGATCGGCGTCGTCGTGGCGTTCTTGATCTCCGCCTCGAGGAACAAGTCAATGTCGCCCATGAACTCCCGGGTTTCCCGATCGAGAATCTCTGGGCTGGCCGGCGGCATCTCAAGCTGAAGCTCCGCGAGCCTCGCCTGCGCACGAGACCTCAGCCAGACGCCGTCCTTCTTTTCCTCCGGACGACGGTCCTCGTCCCGGCAGCGACGGAGCAGCGCCGCGTACAACTCGTGAAGCTCGAATCCGCGTTTCATCGGATCCAGCCAGACGTCCTTGTCACGGTCGCGCCCCTCCAGCGGCCGAATGCCAAGTCCCCGCTTAAGGAAGAACCGGAAGGGACAGCCTGAGGCCGACTCGAGCTCGGTTACCGAGAACGCATTCCCGGAAGCGCAGGGATCGAGCACCTGTCCGGCTGCGACGACGTCGCCGTCGTACTCGGTGAACGCCTCCGAGAGCCTCAGCTCGGCCGCTTTCCTCCCGGCCGCAATGCCGACGAACGTCCGCTCGACGGCAGCCACTCCATCGTCGGCCGTGCTGACGACACTGCGAAGCCACCAGCTTCCTGCGGACGAGGCGCTCCGGCGGTCGGCGGGCACCATCGACGTCGGTTCCCCGAGCGCCGCCTTCATCTCGTGGTAGCTAGCGGCCGGCTTTCGTTGCTGGAGCCGGAACGCTTGCAGCATGAGCCACGACGCGTATGTTTCGCGGAACTCGCGCGTGTCGCGGGTGGAGTAGCTGAAACAGGCTTTGGCAGCTTTCAGGTCCCAGGACTCGGGGACGCCGCAGAACACCGCCAGCCGAGACAGAACTGACCAGACGGATTCGTCGATGCGATCGGACGACAGCTTCAGCGCGTCTGAGATCGCCGCGCGCTCGGAATCCAGCAGGATCGGGTCCTCGGTCGCCGCGGGGAACATGCGTCCTTCTTCGAGGCCAACGACATACAAGTGCGGACGGCCGGCGCATCCCGACTGCTGGAGCCGAGAGACGAACAGGTGGCCAGGACGCGGACGCTCCGGAGCAACGTTCAACGCCTGGACGCGCTCGCGGATGAAACGCAACGACTCGACGAGCGTGCACGAGAAGTTCCCCAGCGCACGGAGTTCGACCACGTACTCGGCGAGAGATTCGCCGGCGCGATGATCGAGCGCGTTCTTCCGCGCCGTCGTGTGTTCGATGAACCGAAGCACGCCTTCGACGACGGCCTGAAGCGGAACTTTACCGCCCGCGTCCGGGACCGGAACGGCCGCGACGAGCCCGTTGATCCAGTCCAGGACCTTGCTCGTCAAGGCCGCCTTCCCCTGGGCGTCGGCTCGATCTTCGTCGGACTCGTCGGGATCGAGGGCACGCGATGCGTACGAGTGCCGCAATTCGCCGAGCGCGAGGTCGTAGGTCGCTCGACCCCACCCGGCGCCGGCGCGGCCGAGAATCCGTGCCGCCTGTCCCGCGGTGAACCCCTCGTCGTCCATCTCGACGCCCAGGTCGCCCGACTGCAGCAACCGGCGGAAGTGCCCGGCCGAGAAATCGGTCTCGATCCAGTCGCACCACCCGATCAGCGCGCGGCCCGGACGGGTCTGAGTCGCCGCGATGCCGGGGCCGAGCGTGATGGACCATTCATGCCGGAGCGCTTTCTCCCAGAAGAGCGCGACGTGGGCGTCTGTGGCGCAGGCAATCTCGACCTGGTCGAGTGGCGCGCCAGCCGCCAGGATGCGGCGGAACACTTCTTCGACCTCCGCTTCGCGGCCGCCGGCGTGGAAGAGTTCGCAGTTTGCAGTTTGCGGTTCGCGGTCTGCGGCCTG
>AR_comb_assmDRAFT_10233055_pt1 | contig 26198 bp, 14 predicted proteins | sample ArasoioldDNA_FD_10543 | JGI IMG/M metagenome (IMG submission 10543) | reverse complement strand
GTCTTGCCGCATGTCGTCGTTCACGTCGCCCTCTTTTTCGTATTCCACAGCCACCAGTCCCCCAAAATTCTGTCGGTGCAGTTCCTGCATCACCGCAGGAATCTTAGAAATTCCGGTTCCAAGCAGCACGTTCACTTCGCCGTCCACGGCCTGAATGTCCTTGAGGTGCACCAGCATCAGACGAGCTCCCAATTTGCGCACTGCGTCGACGGGATCATGACCGCAAGATGCGAAATGTCCCACATCAGCTGTGGCACCGACGGTTTTGGAAAGTCCCGCGAGAGCGCGCAACACATCCTCCGGGCTCTCGTAGGCGAACTTCTCGCCCTTGAAGTAGTGATTGTGGATTCCGAAAGTCAATTTTTCCTGCGTAAAGCGCTGATCGATTCGATTCAGAATACTGCCAGTAGCATCGCCGGTGACGTTGTTGCTGCCTAGCAGCCGGGCAAACCGCACAGCGTTTTCTAAATCCTGATCTTCTTTGATGGTCGCCGTGTAGTAGGACACGCAACGGATTCCTGCCCGGTCAAGTTTGGTTCGAGCCGAACGAAACTGTTCTTCGGTGGGGTGGTTCATCAGCATGAACTCCCCGCGTGACATTTCGATTTCCCCAACGCGCAGAGCATTCAGCTGCACAATCATTTCGTCCATCGAGAGATTGTGATAGCTGTACGTGCCGATGCCAACATTCAGCTTCGCCGCGGCGCGCAAGGGAAGTGCGGTTGCGGCCAGGCTTCCGGCCACCGTCTTGACAAAACTTCTTCTTGTGATCGCATCTTCCGGAATCAATGAACCCTCTCCCGTGCTTCATGTCCACGCTGGTTTGCGGCAGTGGACGGTACGTCAGCTCTGCATTTTACAATCCCATCGCCATCTGATGGTCCCGGTAATCATCTATTGAACGAGGGCTCTCAGCCAAAGGAATTGATTGGCAAAAAACGCAGTGCGTTCGAGAAATGCAAGTGCTCCCACAGATCAGGGCAGCCGGATACTTCATCTCATCCGAGTCTGGACAACTTGGTCACGCGTCCCGTTTGGTTCCAATCCGACACGAAGATGTTTGCCTGATAATCTACGAAGCAGCCGTGCGCTGCGCTGAACACCGCCGGCTTAATGGTGCGCGGGTCGAGCTCGTACTTGGCCCACTCCGCTTTCTGAGGATTGTCTCCAATGAATGCTACGGGAACATTGTCGCGGTCAAGAATAGTAGCGCGTCCTTCCAACTCTGAGACTACTGCATAGTCGCCATGAAAGCTTGCCTGGCAAGGTCGTCGAAGATGCTGGGTTACGGTACGCACGTAGCGGCCATCAAGATCGAAGTGGCAAAGGCGCCGATTTTCGCGATCACAGACCAGAATGAGCGGCTGATCGTAACGCGTGTCAAGCGAGAGACCATGGCTGCAATTTAATTGGCCATCGCCACTGCCCATTTGCGAATAGCTCGCCTTGTAGTTTCCAGTCTTGTCGAAACGGAAGATGCGGGAGTCGCCATAACCATTGGCAATAAAGATGGAAGTATCCGGCGCGGGCAGGGCCGCCGTAATGCGCCATTCATTCGGGGATTTAAAGCCTGCCTCGGGAGGAGCGGTTATTTTCAGCACGACCGTGCCGTCGGTCTTCATTTTCAGAAAGAGCCAGTTTTCCTGCGGAGTGCCTTTCTGCACCGTGGCGTATAGATATTCCTCGCCCCCTTCAGTGGCAAAGACGATCGAGTGGATCTCAGGGTATGCGGTCGCAATCTTTCGGAGCAGACGGCCCTCAGAACTGTAGACCAGAACGCCGGTTTGGCTCTGGGTGCTGACATAGATATTTCCAGCCTTGTCCTGCGCGATCGCGCCGTGAGTTCCTCCGAATGTTGTGCCAGCGGGTAAAGCTCCCCATCCAGACACCACCGCATACATCCACTCTCCATTGCCGGTGAGTTGAACTTGTGCGGGAGAGGGATTCGAGACAGCTGAAGCTGCGCGTCCCTGGGCGAATGCCGTGATTCCTACGGCAGCAAGGAATGTGCGCCGATGCATCATTGTCATTGCGTGCTCCTTAAGGTGCTGTCTGTTGCCTGAGAGGACGACTCTGCGGGCGTGTCGAACAAATAGATGTGGTGCAGGTTCGGCATGCCTTTCAGTGGACCTAGCGCCTCACTCGTGACCTTGGTTCCACTCAGGTTCAAGTAACGGAGTTGTGAAAGCGATGAGAGTTTCGAAAGGGACCGGCCCGTGACTGCGGTGCCTTCCAGATGAAGAGCGCGCAGGTTCGTGAACTTGCTCAGTGTATCGAAGCAATCGTCGCTGACTGCCGTGCGTCCGAGTTCGGCCTCGACGATGAAGGGAGCGAATCGCCGGAAGGGGGCAAGTTGCGCGTCGTCGAATTTGAAAGCGATATCAACTGTTTGCAGGATCAAGCCATCGGATGGCTTGGCCGAAACGGCGACCAGTTTTGCACCCTGTGAGCTTTGCATCGCACGAATCTCAGTCATCAGAGAGCTGTAGTCTGCCACGGGTTGAATCGGCAGTTCAGCGTTTTCTGCTATGAGGGTAATTCCCGGAACGCTGGTCGCAGTGGGAGAAGCGCCAGCAAGAATCCACGTGCGGATGTCAGCGATTTCGTCAGGAGATAGAGGTGTCCGCCCTTCCGCTGGCATAAAGTGGTGATCACTTGGGGACAGGGTGACTCTTTGCAGGAGCAGGCTGTGATCTGGATTCCCCGGCGCGATGACCGCTCCGTCTTTACTACCCTTCATCAACAATTCATAGAAGTCCAGCCGAAGGCCGGCACGTTCTTTGCTTGCTCCATGGCAGGCAGCGCACTTAGCGTCAAGGATCGGATGAATACGGCGAACGTAGACGGAACCGGCATATGCAGCGTCAGAAGCTGAGGAAGGAAACAGTCGCTTCAGTGGACCGGGCATGTAATCTGTCAGATAGTCATTTCCATGGGTGAGCGAACCGCCTTGGTGCGCCGTCCAGGCGAGAGTGAGCAAAGTTACTGCGAGCAGGGTGGGATAGGCGCGTTCGATCCGGCCTGAAATCCACGCCGGCCGCACGGTGGCACACACAAGCAGTTCGATCAGTAGCGCGATACCGCCCCACATGTGACGCATAACAGTCGAGCCCACCACGCCGCCGCCATAAGCGAGCAGAATTCCGAAGATAAGTGAAATCGCGCCCGTAACTAACGTGAGGTACAGCACGAATCCGGCAGCGTCGCGCAAGTTCGGTCGACTATTCGCGGCAACCTCGAGAATCGATAGCAGTACGAGCAAGCCAATCGGCAGATGCACGAGTAAAGGATGAAAGCGTCCGAGGAATTGCAGCCAGTCGGCATGCTGCTGACCATCTAATCGAACTGCGAAGGGCAAGGCTACAAGGAGGACACTCAAACCCGAGGTCCAAAGCCATGGAGGCGATACGTCCCGAGTGCGAAGGAGCTTCAACGCAGCCCACAACTTTTCCGCAGCGATCACGCCAGCAATCCCTGCACTACGTGGGCGGGGACTGGACTCGTGAGCTTCTGATCGAGCCCCTGAAACTTGTATGTGAACTTGCTATGGTCAATTCCCAGGCAATGAAGAATCGTAGCGTTAAAATCGCGCACGTGTACTGGGTCCTTCACGACGTTATAGCTGTAGTCATCGGTCTCGCCATAGGTAATTCCCGGTCGCACGCCGCCGCCGGCCATCCATGTGGTGAAGCATCTGGGGTGGTGATCGCGGCCGTAATTTTCCTGTGAAAGTCCACCCTGGCTATACACGGTGCGTCCAAACTCTCCCGCCCAAATGACCAACGTGTCGTCGAGCAAGCCACGGCGCTTCAGATCGGTGACCAGGGCGTACGCCCCGCGATCGGTCTCCTGACAGAGAATGGGGAGGGTTCCGACAACGTCGCCATGAACGTCCCATCCACGCTTGTAAATTTGCGTGAAGCGCACGCCACGCTCCGCCATGCGTCGCGCAAGCAGGCAGTTGTGAGCGAACGTGCCGGGCTCTTTCGCTTCGGGACCGTAGAGATCCCACGTAGACTGCGGTTCCTTGGTGAGATCAGTAAGCTCCGGGACCGACGATTGCATTCTGAACGCCATCTCGTACTGGGCGATGCGCGCGTTGGTTTCGGGATCGCCGATCTCAGCCAGCATTTGTCGATTGATCTGTTCGACCGTGTCGAGCATCTCGCGACGTACGGCACGATCCACCCCCGCAGGGTCGGCGAGGTACAGTACTGGATCGGAGCCCGATCTCAGACCAACGCCTGCGTACTCCGAGGATAGAAAGCCGCTGCCCCACAACCGTGACGAGACAGGTTGATTGTTTTCCTTTGGATTGGTCTTGGTCTGAAGAACAATAAAGGTTGGCAGATTGTCGTTCATGCTGCCCAGGCCATATGCCAGCCATGCGCCCAAGCACGGTTTACCGGCATTCATATTGCCCGTATTCATGAGCATGATCGCGGGCTCATGGTTGATAGCGTCTGTATTCGTAGTCTTGATGATGGTGAGTTCGTCCACCATGCGAGCGGTGTAGGGTAGCAGGCTGCTCACCCATGTTCCAGTTTTTCCATGTTGCCCGAAAGGCCAGTGTGGCGGCGCCACCGGAAAATGCGCCTGTCCGGCGGTCATGCCAGTTAACTGCTGATTGCCGCGAATCGAATCCGGCATATCTTTGTTGAACTGAGCGGCCAGGCTTGGTTTGTAATCGAACAGATCCATTTGTGGTGGACCGCCTGACATGAAGAGATAGATTGCCCGCTTGGCTTTTGGGGCAAAGTGCGGCAAGCCGAGTGCATTTCCGGCGGGCGAAGGAGAACCGATATCCGAACCTTCCCCGTAGCTCCGTACACACAATTCGCCGAAGAGGCCCGCCAACGCGGCCCATCCCAGCACCTTGCCGGACCGGCCGAGAAAGCGCCGCCGGGTCTCGTTCGCAGCCCACTGCTGCTTCATGCCACGAGGAATCGGCAGGCCCAATGGAGTGACGGGATTTTCGCAGTCGGTACAAAGTGGATGCTGCTTCATAAACGTCCCCGGTTATTTGTTCACCGTCTCATCAAGATTCAGCATTTCACTGGCGACCATAGTCCAGGCTGCCAATTCGGGCGCCGGAATGGAGGAGTCACGCTTCGTCTCGCCAATCTGTACAAGAGACTGTGCTGCTTTTGGGTCCTTCGCATAGTGTTTCTGCATGCGCTGCAGTGATGTCTCGAGAGCCGCGGCCATTGGGGCGGACGGATCACGGGCCAGTAGAATCTCGCTCATGCGGTTGATGCGCTGCCGGGCATCCTGGCTCGTCTCGCGTATGACGCGCTGCGCCAGGTTGCGGGCCGCTTCTACCCACTGCGTGTCGTTCATTGTCACCAGCGCCTGAAGTGGCGTGTCCGTGCGCTGGCGGCGCGTACATACCACGTCACGCATCGGCGCGTCGAATGTATCCATACTCGGAGGTGAGGCCATCCTCTTCACGTATGTGTACATGCTGCGGCGGTAAAGCGCATCGCCATGTTCCTGAACATAATGGACAGTATCGCTGGTCGGATAACTTACCTGTTCCCAGATGTTGGCGGGTTGGTAGGGTTTGACGCTTGGCCCCCCGATCTTCTCGAGCAGCAGTCCGCTCGTCTGCAGTGCAATGTCGCGAAGCATTTCCGCATCCATGCGGAATCGCGGTCCGTGCGACAAGAGCAAGTTCTTCGGATCTTTGGCAAGCTGCTGCGGATTCGATTTTGCACTCTGGCGATAGGCCGCCGACATCACCATGAGCTTGTACATGTGCTTGACGTTCCATCCGCTCTCGCGAAATTCGACGGCGAGCCAATCGAGAAGTTCGGGGTGACTGGGCCTTTGACCCATGATGCCGAAGTCTTCGGTGGTCTCAACGATGCCCGTGCCGAAAAGCTCATACCACATTCGGTTCACGGTCACACGTGAGGTAAGCGGGTTCGCGGGGCTCACCGTCCACTTGGCCAAGGCCAGCCGATTGCGAGGTTCGCCAGACGGTAAGGAAGGCAGGAAGTGCGGCGTATTTGCCTCTACACGGTCGGTGCGAGCCGTGTAAACACCGCGCGTCAATACATGCGCGTAGGCGAGCGAAGGTTTCTCCCAAGAGACCTGCGTGAGATCGCCGCCCACGGATAGTTGGTCCAGTTGTTTATTGAGCGGGAGTATCTCACGTTGAATTGTCTGATACGACGGATCTACATGATTGAGGTAGAACTCGCTCATCACGTGCCACTGATCCGCCGTCCATTGGGAAGCCGGACGAGAAGCAAATTCCGCGGCATAATCCTCGAAGGGGAGCCGTCCTACTTCATCGGCGGTAAGAGAGCGCGCGTATAAGCGGATGTCCTGGTAGCGGGCGTCCTTCGCAGGGTGCTCTTCCGGATGCCGCCAACCAAGCTGCATCGGGGCCTGCGTGTGAATGCTAGCGCCGCCTAGATTGTCGGTGACGACACGAGTTTCGATTTCGCTCCCATTGACAAAGAGTTTTACCCCTGAGGCGCGCCCGGAACCGTCGTAGGTGAAAAAGATATGCTTCCATACGCCATCCAAGGTCATGGGAGTAACGGAGACGACCGAGATGGCAATGTTCGGAGTTGAGTCCTTTGGCGGTTTTGCTGGCGGTTTCTTTTTGGCCTCAGCTTCAGCTTTGGCCTTGTTCTTCTTGCCCGATTCCTCTTCGGCCTTCTTTTGTTCAGGCGGTTTATTCGGAGCTAGATCTTTCTTGCTTAGATCCTGCGGAGAGGGATAGTTGAAGGGTTCCTTGGCTTCGACCTTCTTTTGCTCTTTTCCTTTTGCTGGTTTTTTCGTTTCCTGCTGACCTTCTTCTTTTGGCCTCTCGTTAGCAAGTGCCACGCTCAGGAATCCATCGTCTGCTGATAGTTCCCAGCCTCGATCGTGTTGAGTAGAGTCCATTTTCGAGAGCAGCGTGCCAAAACTTCCCGGATGAAACGGGGCGGAGCGAAACATGAACCAGCCTCCGGCAGAAAAAGGCTGCGACGCTTCGTAATCGCCCGTTTGTCCGAGTAGAACCCGAGTACTCGATTGCATTCGGAAATCCGGCCACAACCAGGTGGTTTCGCCCCATTCGCCTTTCAGAGTGCTCGTATGGAAACTGGCGGGATTCGCATTTGGGGCGCTGTTCCTCAGTTCTTCTCCGCTGCCTTCATCCAGCCGCAGCCGAAGTACAAGTCCATCGGCAGCAACCGCGCGCGGCGGATTGCTATGGGAATCGAGCCACCGAATGACGGTGCTATGGCTGGCGCGGCGCATCTCGCTCAGCTTGGCTTGCAGATCGGAACGCCGAGCCAGGACACGGTCATAAGCAGCCTGATTTTCAGGCTTGGGGATGCGCGCTACAGGTGTCCAAACCGGCCGATCGTCGTTAAACGGCTTCTCCTCAATATTGTTAAAGAACGCGCTCAGCGAGTAGAAATCATGCTGCGTGGTGGGATCGAACTTGTGATCGTGGCACACCGCGCAACCAACGGTAAGCCCCATGAATGTAGCGCCAAACGCTTCAGTGCGCTCGCGGGCAATGTTAACGCGCAACTCCTCGGGGATCGTGCCGCCTTCATTACTGCTCACCCCCAACCTCACATATCCGCTGCCGATCAATGGGTCGAGAGTATTCATCGGCAATAAGTCGCCTGCGATCTGCTCCACAGCAAACTGGTCAAATGGTTTGTTGGTGTTAAACGAGCGGATCACGTAGTCACGATAGGGCCAAATGTCGCGGCTGTTATCGAAATGCAGCCCGTAGGTGTCGGCATAGCGGGCATAGTCGAGCCAGTACCGCGCACGTTGCTCGCCGAACGTGGGCCGCGCAAGAAGTCCGTCCACCAGATGTTCATAGGCATTGGGCGAAGTATCGTTTACGAACGTCTGAACTTCCTCGGGAGTGGGCAGAAGACCGGTGAGGTCGAGAGTGACCCGCCGGATGAGAGCAGTTTTTTCGGCTTCAGGAGAGGGATGGAGACCAACTTGTTCCATCTTCGCCAGAATGAAGTTGTCGATAGGCGTCTTTATCCAGGCGGGGTTGGTTGTTGCTGGTGGAACGGCGGGACGAACGGGCGCTTCGAATGCCCAATGCGGACGATACACGGCACCCTCGCCGATCCACTCTTTGAGTGTCGCAATCTCACGCGCACTCATCGGCTTCGCTTCACCTTCGGCGGCTTGCGGCATCAGGTAATGCGGGTCCTTGGATTCAATCCGCTTAACCAATTCGCTTTTTTCGGGATGCCCGGGAACAATCGCGTCGGGACGATTCGGTCGCTTGCGCATAGCCCATTCCGCAATGTCCAGGCGGAGACCTGCTTTTCGCATCTCGGGATCGGGACCGTGGCAACTGAAACAGCGACTCGCCAGGATTGGTTGCACGTCTTGATTAAAGTCCAGCTGGCGCGCGGCAGTCTGACGACAACAGCAAAGAGTGCACAGAATAAAGGCAGCGAGAAGCGAAGCAGTTGCTACCCCTGTGTATCGATGCGGCTTGTGCTGTGACTGGCTGATGCGCTCAGCCTCCATGAAAGACGATGTCAGAGCCGGATCTCTGACTCCCACTGTTGAATATATTGTATTGCTGATTCCCGCAAGGTTCGGAGAAATTCACCTCGCGAGCGAATCACCGGCATCGGCACGGTCCACATTTCTCTTTGCGGGTGTGTTCCGTCGCAGCGATCACTTGAGTCAGAGGCAAGCTGCTGCGGTATGAACGGGTTAAGATGAGTTCGGGGAATCGACGCCGGCGACTTAGTGTGCGCTCGTTATGCTTTTCGACGATGGGCGAACGGCTGCGACTTCAGGATGCGCTTCGGTCAGGCGGTAGTCTTTATATTCAATCGTCAGAGTGGCGCGACCGCCCAGGCGGATATAACTGATCGATTCGTTTCGGGCCGGCACCCAGGAGCTTTGGATCTTCTCGTATTCATGATGAACCTCGCTCTTCTTCGTCCAGAACGAGGGACTCAGTGCCGGCTCCGCGTCAATACGAGTAACCGCAAAGTCCGTTCCGTCGACCCAAATTTTACCGTTGTAAACGTATTTGCTCTTGTGCGTGGGAGTCACATGCAACTCATATTGGCGGGTTGACGGGTCGTAGCCGACCAGCTCGAACTCATAGTTTTCGCGGTTGAGCTGCGTCTGGGAAGCGATCTCAGGCCGAACCGATTCTTTCTCTGCTTCCAGGAGCTTCGAGAAAACACGGTCCAGAATGATTTTGGAACCGCTCTGCGACAAGATCTTGAAATCCTTGTTGGCCGGACTGTCATACGACGCTTCCACCGTCATTTCGGCTTCACGGCTGCTCGGGAAGCCCCGATAGTCCAGGTGGTATACGCGAGTGGCCTGCGAGTGGAGCAGATTTCGGGAGCGCCTCGCATTATTTGCCACGAGCTGGTCCACGACCTGATCCAAGGATAGCGTTCCGGGGGATGGTTTTGCCTCATTCGACGGAGCAGATTGCGCTCTCAGAGCGCACGACAACATCGTGATTGCCAGAATGCTTGCGGCGCACTGTGCGCTTCTGCGGGAGGAAATCGTGTCCACGTATTCAGTGTACAGCCCCCATGCCACTTGTTTCAGGGCTTAGGGTCGGCGCCTACCGGCATCTTGAGTGGCGTTCTTGCTTTTGCAGTGCCAGGCAGGAAAGAGAATCCCATCCTTGGCCCCAAGACCAAGGACGGGATACCAGGGGTTGTAGGGTCTCAGGACGGAGGCAACTGAAGTCCGCGAGTGTCCTGAGGATTCCAACCGTGAGCTGCGGTCATCGTGCCATTCTGACTTGAACTGAACAACTGTCAGAAAATCCAGAGGTCGAGATCTCCGTTCCCAGGTGCGTTCTCTAGTCGTTGGGACGAAAAGGAGAGGGCCGTCCCTGGAGTCCCAGTATCCCAAGGACGGCATTGTGAGAGGGTCAAACGTGAGAGTCTCTAATGTGTCCTGACCCTGGAATCCGCACAACTGTCAAAGACGACAGCTCAGCGGTTGTGCATTCTTTCATCGTCGCGAGCTCTGGCTCTGGGCGGTGACCGAATCCAGCTTCTGCAGCATCGCACCGATTTCCGGGTTTGACATGAACATCTTCCAGACAAGACCAGTGCGGTAGTTCTCTACCATCACCGTGATGGGCGCCTGATTCAAACCCATGTAAATGGGGGAGATCCAGTCTTCTCCCGGGTCGAAAGCATCGCGGGGCCCGTAGATATCCCAGAGCTGGCCACCCAGGTCGCGGTAATAGTGCTTGAGAGCTTCCATCGATGCTTCTGGCGTGTATGGGAACGAGGACAGAGCTCCGGTGAGGGTAAGGGTTCCGTGGTCACTTGCGTCATCCGGCGCGTGGGGAACGTATCCGTCGGGTCCATCGCTTGCCGTGAGGCCCCAGGCATTTGCTCCGTATCCGGCGAAGTGTTTGGGGTTGGCGATGCAATAGGCGCGATTGATCAAGGCGATGTTGCGGTTGTTGTCGAAGTAAGAGGACGTGTATCGGTCATGCAAGCTATGCGGATCGAACGCGAAATAAGAATAATGAGTGAAGAAAAGCGGACCGCCAGTGCCGACGCCTACATCGAGCTTGATGCCATAGTAGGTTTGTCCATTGCCGTAGTGGTCGCCAGCCTGGCTGCCGGACCATCCCGCGCGGTAGCTGATTGCGCTCGGGACCTGCGCAGCCCAGCCCGAGTAGTACATGGTGGGAGGGACGGCGTGAGTGGGTGAAGACATTCCCAGCAGGTAGGTGATCATTACTTCATTGAAGCCGATCAGCGGATGCTGTATCTGCCAATTCCACTCGGACGACCAGTGCCAGTAAAGAAAGTTGCCATCCGGATGAGCGCCCCGATACCAATCCCACTCGACGGTTTCCCATAGCTTTGTGATGCGGCGATAGAGATCCTGTTCAGCGGCGTTGCTCCCGTGGAAGTACTGGCGGGCAGCGAGCAGTCCCTGCATCAGGAACGAAGTTTCGACCAGGTCTCCACCATTGTCGAACATTCCAAAGACCGGCATCGTCTTGCCGGTGTCGCCGTCCATGAAATGGGACCAAACGCCATGGTAGCGGTCTGCGTGTTCCAGAAAGTTCACGATTTTTGTGAGGCGCGCTACTCCTTGCTCGCGGGTAATGAAACCGCGATCCACTCCGACGATGAGAGCCGCGATTCCCATGCCACTCGCGCCAGTGGCGACGATGCGATCGTCACCAGGAATGTTTTCGAGCGCCATCCCTGCATGAGGATGTGCACCTTCCCAGTAGTAGTGGAAACAGGCTTCCTGCAGCATAGTGAGCAATTCGTCATCACTTAGCTCGCGCGTAGAAGCGGACGCAACCTTGGATTCCGGAGACAGCCGATAAGAACGGTCTGAGGCGACGACTTTGTATTCAGCGGTCATGCCGGGCTTCCCCAGAAAGTCGGAGTACCGTGTGATATCGGGCAGTTGAATGCCGATGGGCTCGAATTCCTTGTGATCGAGAGAACGGTAAATGATGTAGCGTCCGAGAGCCGGACTATTCACCGGATCCCATTGCAGAACGATGTGGCGATCGTAGCCCTTGGCGGAAAGGTTGGTGGGCGCTGGAAGAGGAGTCTTGCCCGCGGGAGGATCGTCGTCCATGCGAACTTCATCAATGATGAGCACGTGCGGGATACCATCGGCTCGACCTTGATGAAACACAACATTGCGCAGGTACTCGGGATGAAACTGATAGATCGAAGCGGCCTGGAATGCTGACAGCGGGACACGAACACGCGTCCACTTTCCGGCAGGAATGTCACCCGCAAATTTTCCGAGCGGGAGCGGCTGAGTGAATGTGCCCGGAAACTCGGCAACGTGCAGGCCCTGGCCGGTATTGGAGATCAAGAGTTCCGGCAGATCAGCCGCGGCGATCGCTTGCGGAGCGTAACACCAAAAGTAGAGGTTCTGTCCGTGGAATTCGGGGAAGCGGTTGCGAAAGAAGTCGACATGGATCTCGGCTTCCCAGCCCCCCTCGGGATTCGACTGCCATTGGAGACGAAGCGCGTTCGGCGGTGTCAGAAAGTTTTTCGTCTCCACTGGAAGCTTCTCATCCTTCAACTCAAGCGAGCTCTTGCCGTTGGCCATGCCCCGGCTATTGAAGTAGGCGTCGGAGGTGAGGCTGTTATCAAAGACCTCGTGGCGGTAGTACTCGGTGTTGGCCCAAGCCAATGAGCTCATCAGCAGGAATGCGAATAAGCGAAACCTTACTGTCACAACGCCTCCTCAGATCACAGGCATTCTCCTGAACCGCAGGCCCATTTCGTTGAACTGCGAGTAGGTCAGGGCAGGATCTCGGCCTGCACCGGAGTTCCATGTGCGGAATCGGGACTGATCCAAATATCGATCTTTGACGGTTCCACAGCGAATTGGTTGTGGTCATTCCAGATTGCGAAAGCTTCTGGCGCCAATTCGAACTTGACGTGTTTCGTTTCGCCAGGGGCCAGAGCAATCCTTTGAAATCCCTTTAGAGCGCGAACGGGTTGAGCTGTGCTTGTTCCCTGCAGCCGGATGTAGAGTTGTACTACTTCTTCACCGGGCCGCGATCCAGTGTTCTTCACGTCAGCCTCAGCGGTCATGACCGGGCTTCCGGCAGCATGCAGATTCTTGTTGAGATCTCCAGCGCTCAATCTCGTTTTGCTAATTGTGGTGGTTCCAAAGCCGAAGGTTGTGTAGGACGCTCCGTATCCGAAGGGAAACTGTGGTGAGTTCTGCTCGTCGATATACCGCGAGACATACCGGGCTTCGATGTCACTCGGAGGTTTGGTGAGATCGATTTCACCGGGTGGGCGTCCAGTGTTCAAAGCGTTGTAGTGGAGAGGTTCCTGCCCAACGCTTCTGGGCCAGCTCACGACAAGCCTTCCACATGGATTGACGTCGCCAAAGAGGGTGCGAGTCAATGCCGGTCCTCCGGCAATTCCGGGGAACCAGGCAGCCAGCACCGCAGGTACGTTCTCGAAAGCCCAAGGGAGAGTTAAAGGCCGTCCGCTGAAAAGAATCAGTACCACCGGCTTTCCAGTATGAACGATGGCCTCAAGGAGTTCCTGTTGTCGGCCGGGAAGGCCGAGGTAGGCGCGGGAGGCAGCCTCTCCGCTCATGTCTTGGGTTTCGCCGAGAGCCAGGATTACGAGATCTGCTTTTTGGGCGCCAGCGATGGCAGCAGACATTTCTTCATTCGTGCCATCAAGGATGCCGACTCCTTTGAAGTGCGAGACGTGGTCTGCTCCGATTCTTTTCTCGAGTTCGGATGTGAGGGATGTTCTGGGGCCGGTGCCCTCAGGTACGCCGTTTGGATAGGATGAATCCTCTGCCAAGGGGCCGATCACGGCGATGTTCTGAATTTCTGCCGTCAGCGGAAGCACCGGTTTGCCTTCCGGACCATTTGCGTTTCGGAGCAACACGAACGAGCGTTCTGCTGCGGCTTGTGACACTGCAATGCTCTCGGGGCGGTACAAAGCCTTGGGGGCGGCTGCTTCATCCACAAACGGATGATCGAACAATCCAAGAGCAAACTTTACGCGCAGCACATGGCGGACTGCCTCATCGATCTCATTCATCGGAACCTGGCGACTGCTGGCGAGGCTCTGCAAATGATCGTGATACAGACTGCTGACCATGTCCATATCTACACCAGCGGCGAATGCTTTACGTGCGGCGGTCGCGCCATCCGCGGCAATCCCCTGCGGGATAAGTTCGCCTATCGAGTTCCAGTCGCTCACCACGAGTCCCTTGAATCCCCATTCCTTCCTCAGAACCTGTTTTAGCGTGAAAGGATTGGCGGATGCCGGGACCGAGTTGAGCGCGTTAAAAGCACTCATAAACGACGCGACGCCGGCTTCTTCTGCGGCGTGAAACGGTGGCAGATAGTATTCGCGTAGCGTGTGCTCGGAGATTTCGGTTGCGTTGTAGTCGCGTCCACCCTCGGCCGCTCCATATCCGACATAGTGCTTGGCGCAGGCTGCAATGCTGTCGGGAGCATCGAGTCGAGAACCCTGATAGCCTCGCACGTACGCAGCTGCCATCGCGGAGCCGAGGAAGGGATCTTCGCCAGCTCCTTCGGCCATACGCCCCCAGCGCGCGTCACGTGCAATGTCGACCATGGGATGAAATGTCCAGCGAATTCCAAAAGCCGATGCTTCCTGGGCTGCTGCATGAGCGGCTTTCTCGACGATGGACGGATCCCATGTAGAGGCGAGAGCCAAGGGGATCGGGAACTCGGTCTTGAATCCATGGATCACGTCGAGTCCGAACAGGATGGGGATGTGCAGCCTTGCCTTCTCCATTGCGACGTGCTGGTACGTATTGATCTGGTGCGGATCGACAACGTTGAAGAGGGAACCGACCTGACCACGGGCGATCATCTCTTCATAGTCGCTTCGTCCGGTGCCGGGGCCCGTCGGCTGACCGGCGGAGTACTGAACCAGTTGGCCCACTTTCTCTTCCAATGTCATCCGGTGGAGAACCGCGTCGATACGTGCGTCGATAGCGGGGTCGGCGATCTGCGCCTTGGGGGCAGCATTCTGCGCCGCAACGATGACGGTGGTTACGCAAAAGATGGCGGCGCAAGAGAATTGCAGGATGTGGTGAAAAAGAGTGCCGCGTCTCTCCAATGGGGCGGCAGCAGGGAGCAGCAGTGACATGACTCCTCCGTAGGCGAAGGCTCTACTAAATCGCGTTAGTAAAGTGTAACGAAGTATCAAAGACCATTCTGTCGCCGCTGTCAATAGTCGCGTGGAAGCACGCAAAGCGGTAGAAGCTTGCTCCGGGTGTCTCTTTATGCGAGACTGCGCAACGTGAAACGACAGAAGACGGAGAAGTCTCCTTCCAAAAGCGCCACTGGTCGGAAGCCCGTAAGTCTCAAGGAATTGGCGGAGTTAGTTGGTTTGGCTCCAGCCACCGTTTCGCTGGTGATCAATCGCTCCCGCGTCGCAGACAGCATCCCGCAAGAAACCAAGAACAGAATCTTCGAGGCAGTTGAGAAGTATAAATATCGTCCGAGTTTCTTCGCACGCTCCTTGCGTGCGCAGAGAAGCTTCACGATCGGTGTGATCGTGCCCGAGGTCAGCGAGGGGTATTCGGCTGCGGTGATGAGTGGTGTCGAAGAGCATTTGCTGCAGGAAGGCTATTTCTATTTCGTTGCGAGCCACCGACATCGTGCCGATCTGGTGGATGAATACCCGCGGCTCTTTCTGGAGCGTTCCGTGGACGGCATGATCGCGGTCGATACTCCGTGGACGCTATCGCTGTCAGTGCCCGTGGTAACTGTATCAGGCCATAACAAAGTCAACGGGGTCAGCAACATCATTCTCGATCACGCTCGCGCCGCGGAAGTGGCTCTCAAGCATTTGTGGCAACTGGGACATCGCAAGGTCGCATTCATCAAGGGGCAGGAATTCAGCTCTGACACTGATGTTCGCTGGGCGAACATTGAAAAGACCGCGCGGCAGATCGGGCTGCCGGTTTCCAAGGCGTTGATCACACAGCTGCAGGGCGACTCACCCTCGCCGCAGCCTGGCTATGAGGCAACCAAGCGCCTTTTGGCATCGCGTAAGCCCTTTACCGCGTTATTTGCTTTCAACGACATTTCTGCAATGGGAGCGATCCGCGCCCTACGCGAAGCGGGTTTACGAGTGCCTCAGGACATTTCTGTGGTTGGATTCGACGACATCCAGAGTGCCGCCTATCAGAATCCTCCACTCACTACCGTGCGACAGCCGCTCCGCAAGATGGGAAGAATTGCGGCGGAGATCTTGCTCCGCAGAATCTCGCGATCGCACCCGGATTTTGCCGGCGGCGAAATGATGGTCGAGCCCGAGTTGATCATTCGCGACACGACCTGCCCACCACGAGATGGCGCGTCGCGCCCTTGAGTATTTTGTCCTCCGTCCGTTAATTTTTTTTGCTGCGCTTCCCGAAGTGGTTCGGGTCCTCGCAAAATCGATATTGCAGCTTGGAAGTCGAACGTTCAGCGAGGATCTGCAGCCCGAAGTTCCAACGCCGAAAACCAACCTTCTTGACTGTTGAAAATGGGCTGTGCTATAGCTTCACCGGAATATCTACTAAAACGCTTTTGTTACGTTTTAGTAGGGGGCTGCAACACCAGGAGTGCAAAGTGGTATTCGACGGATAGGGGGCGTTCCAATGAGTCGAATTAGTTCTGCATTATTCGCCGTTCTGATTCTTTCTCTGATTTTCACTTCAGCAACCGCACACGCACAATACCGAGCTTCCATCCAGGGTGTTGTCACCGATCAGCAGGGAGCGGTTGTACCTGATGCGACTTGCACCTTGCGGAATCTTGAGACCGGCCAGGCGTTGACGGCCGTGACGGACGCAAGAGGAATTTTCAATTTCAGCGGACTCCCGCCAAGCAAGTTTTCTCTTAAAGTTGAAAAGTCTGGATTCAAAACGAAAACCATCGACAGCTTCGGCATTAATTCGGAGCAGGCCAATGCTGTAAATGTGCAGCTTGATGTAGGTCAGGCAACTGAGACGGTGACTGTGCAGGGCGACGCTGTGCCCCTGATCGATACGGAGTCGGCGAACCTCGGCGGAGCGGTTCAGCAGCAAGATTTCCAGAAGCTGGCTTCGTTTGGCCGTGATCCCTTCCAGTTACTACAACTCGCTCCCGGTGCGTTCGGTGACGGATCCCACGAAGGTGGCGGAAACACGACAAGCCTGCCGGGTGCTTCCATGGGCGGCTCGGGAGGCACGGATGGCATCTTCAAGATTGAAAACGGTGGACAGATCAGCGCGAATGGCGCGCGCGTCGGCGACAACAACTATCAGATCGATGGTGTAGGAACGACGAGCGTCACCTGGGGCGGATCTTCGGTGATCACGCCAAATGAGGACTCCATCAAGGAGATACGCGTCATCACGGACAACTATGACGCCGAAAATGGACGCTACCGCGGAGCACAAGTCCAGATCATCTCGCAGAACGGAACCAACAACTATCACGGCAGCGCATTTTTCAAGTTCCATCGGCCCGGGTTGAATGCGTACACGAAGTACAACGGATTTGACAGCAACCTGCCAGGCTGTGACGCGCCGTGCGGAAACGTTAGAGACGATAACCGGTTTAACGATTGGGGTGGCACCATTGGTGGCCCGATCATCAAGAACCGGCTGTTCGGTTTCTTCTCCTTTGAAACACTCACGAACAAGGCGCAAGCCACGACGGGTGGCGGCTGGTACGAGACTGCAGCGTTCCGGGGTTTGGCTATCTCAGGTTCAAATGCCGCGGCGTTTTACGGATTTCCTGGAGTTGAAGCTCTTGGCGGCGATCAGGTCGACAAGAATTGCGGCGACGTGGGCTTGATAGAGGGCACAAACTGCATCACGATACCGGGCCAAGGGCTGAACATCGGTCGACCTCTGGACTTTCCGCTTGGCACTCTCGATCCCGGATTTCAGAACAATTCTCATCCTGGTACAGGCGGCGACGGATCGGGCGGCGCGAACAATCTGGATCCGACAACAGCGGACATCGCTTTCATCGAGAACTTAGTCAGCCCCAGCGACAGCACGCACCGACAATTCAACGCTCGCGTCGACTTCAACGCTACGAGCAAGGACCTGTTGACGTTCAGCATGTACTACGTCCCGAATACCAGTTCCGGCATCAATGGAAACGGCAACCGCGCGATGAACCTGTTCCACTCGACTTACAAGAACCGTGCGGCAACGGCCCTGTGGGATCACACCTTCAGCTCAAGCCTGGTCAACGAGGCACGCATCAATGCAGCCGGCTGGGAAAACAAGGACCTCGCGGACAATCCGGACGCCCCCTGGGGACTTCCTCAGGTGAGTTTCAACGGGACCGGTGGTTTCGGCATCCAGGGCTACGGAATCGGTTCATTCAACGGCTTCGATCAATGGACGTATGCGGCCAAGGATGTGCTCACCAAGATTCACGGTGCGCACACGATGAAGATGGGCGGAGAGTACACCCGCCTGCTATCGGTGGATGCTCCTTTCTGGGCTGACCGTCCTGGATACACGTTCAACAACATTTGGGACTTCCTCAACGACGCGCCTATCTCAGAGAGCGCCCAGTTCGATCCGCAAACCGGTGTGCCTTCAGCGTTGCGAAAGGATCTGCGCTCCAACATCATTGGGTTGTTCTTCCAGGACAACTTCAAGGCGAGACCGAATCTCACTCTTACTGCCGGACTGCGTTGGGAGTACTTTGGCCCGGTCACAGAGAAAAATGGAAAGCTGGCGACTGTGGTTCTTGGGCAAGGAGCAGGTCAATTCACCGACCTGCGTCTGCGAACCGGAGGGGGACAGTTCAACGCGCAGAAGTCGAACTTCGGCCCACAGGTTGGTGTCGCGTGGAGCCCCGAGCGATTGATGGGTCACGATTTCGGCAACCATCTGGTGATTCGCGGCGGCTTTGGACTTGCTTACAACGGAGTAGCACAATCCAACACCTTGGACGTGCGATTCAATCCGCCGTACGTCAATAACAGCCAGAGTCTTTGCGCTCCGGGACTATCCACCTGTCAGCCTGACCAGGAACTGCTCTACATCGGTTCGTTCCCGTCAGACATTCACGATCCGAATGGATATGCGTCGAACCCGAACGCTATCGTCCAGTTCGATTCACGGAACCTGCCAATTGATCCGAATACTGGGGAAGCGAAGTGCTGCGTTGACCTGACGGCGCTTCCCGAGAACATGCCCACGACCTATTCACTCCACTACACACTCGGGGGCGAATATAGCTTTGCGAAAAACTGGGTAGCCTCGGTTGGATATCAAGGCAGCGTAACGGAAAACCAGACGCAGCACTACAACCTCTACAACGTCGGTGCGGCGCGTGGGTACGCGCTCAACCCAGTCGTCCACGGCATTACCTATTATGCAAATGACGGTCACGGGCGTTTCAACGCATTGCTCCTTCAACTGAAGCATCCCTTCGGGAGTCAGTTCACGCTCGATACGCAATACCGGCTCAGCCATGCGATGGACTCGGGATCGAACGCCTATGCGGGCGGGTTCTATCAGTGGGACATGAACACGAATTTCGGTACTGCGGATTTCGATTCGCGTCATGCGTTCAAGCTGTTTGGAACCTATTCGCCGACCATCTTCAAAGGCAGCCGTTCGTGGATGGAGAAGCTTCTTGGTGGATGGACTATGTCCGGCATCCTGAACGTGCACTCGGGTTTCCCCTGGACGCCGCTCTACAACTTCGAGGGCGCACAAGACGTCTCTCTGTTTAAGGACGATGGCACACCATGTCTTAATTTGGCGGACCAAAGTAATTGCAAGATCCACGACCCGGTCTATAACTTTGGTCCGGGCAGCGGCGGCTCCTCAGGGAATGCTGGAACCAACACGATGCTGCCGGCAGCTTACCTCGGTGGATTCCACGCGAACTATGGAAGCAGCCAGACGGTCAACGCGAGCGCATCCTTCCAGGCACCGAATGTCCCGCTGGGCACATTGTTCGATTGTCTCTTCCCAAATCCCGATCCGGGTTTGTGTCCGAATGGCCAGCAACCGTTTGGCGGATTGCCCTCGTATCCTGGCGTGAAGCGTAATTCGTTCTACGGGCCGGGATACTTCGACATCGATGCAACTCTGAGCAAGTCGTTTGGTTTGCCGAACATCAAGGGCATCGGAGAAAACGCGAGACTGGAACTTCGGGCGAACTTCTACAACTTGTTCAACAAACTCAACCTGAAGGGTGATGGCAATGCCTTCACCAACGGCATTCAGGCTGACATCCTCAACCCGAACTTCGGTGAATCGGCCAGTGCGTTGGGCGCACGGGTCATCGAATTCCAGGCTCGGTTCAGCTTCTAGCCAGCAGTACCTCTGGGAACAACAGGGAGACGGTTCGCCGCCTCCCTGTTGTATTTTGCAGAGAGAGCCACGGCATGCCTTCCCCGGTTATTTGTTTCTCTGCAGTCGCGGTTAAACTGAAAAGTTCAGTGGCTCGCGTTGGCAACGACTTGGCAGACCACCATCCATTTCGAAGGGCGGTGATGGGCATTCTCATGGCGCTCTTGGTGTTGTCATTTGTCTGCATTGAGGCGCAGCAGAGCGCCAAGCCTTCTTTCAAGGAACTCTCAGAAAGCGCGCAGAAGGCCAGCGAAGAGAACCGCCTCGATGATGCCGTGCGTCTCTATCGAAAGGCGCTAAATCTGCGCCCCTCATGGGCTGAGGGTTGGTGGTCGCTTGCGACGCTTGAATACGATCAGGATCGCTACAGCGAAGCGGCAACCCACTTTCAAAAAGTCCTAGCCTTGCAGCCGAAAAACGGAACCGCGCAGGCCATGCTCGGACTTTGCGAGTTTGAATTCGGCCGCGATGAGCAGGCACTTCATCACATTCAACTGGGCAAGAGTCTTGGGCTGCAGAAAAATCCCGAGCTGTGGCACGTCACCTTGTTCCATGAGGGCATTCTGCTGCAAAGAAGGGGCAGCTTCCAGGCCGCGCAGGATACGCTGGAAGAGCTGTGTCTACAGACTGGCTCGAACGACAAAACAGCGGTCATCCTGGGGATGACTATGTTGCGTCAGTCGGCCAAGGAAGCTGCAGCGCCAGGGTCGACGGACGGCGATGTGGTATTGCGCGTCGGCAGGGCACAGTGTCTGGCCGGCCAAAAGAAATATGACCAGGCGAGGCCCAATTTCGAATCGGTCGTCAGAGAGAATCCTCGTTATCCCAACATTCACTATGCGTTCGGTCTCTTTTTGTTTGAAATCCGCGACGTAGCGGCAGGAGTAGAAGAACTCAAACAGGAGATAGCGAATGATCCCAAGAACGTGCTGGCGCGACTCCGAATCGCGGCTGCGCTGTACAAGCAGAATTCGGGGGTGGGTCTCCCGTATGCAGAAGAAGCGGTCAAGTTGGAGCCGCAGCAGCCATTTGCGCATCTTCTATTGGGATTATTGCGGCTGGATGTGGATGACTATCCCAATGCGATCCCGGAGTTGGAGATCGCCCGAAAGAGTCTGCCCAAGGAGCCGAAGATTTACGCTGCGCTAGGTACCGCATATTCCCGCGCAGGGCGAAGAGAAGAAGCCGCACAGGCGCGGCTGACTTTCGCACGACTGTCTGAGGAAGAAAAGAAAAAGACCGGTAATGTCGAGCCAGAACCGCATTCCTCCGGCTCAGAGCCAATCCCGATTGGCGATTCGCCGGAGCCGTGATCTCACCGAGGCTCTTCGACATCCAAAATTCGATCTACGGTAATGTCGTGGAGAATTTGTTTCGTTCCGCTCGGCCAGCGAATTTCAATCTCTTTAATATGTTCGCTCTTACCCAAGCCAAAGTGGACCCGGTTGTCGCTGGAAGAGGTGTAGCCGGTGGCGGTCGTGACCTCATTCCATTGGGATCGTCCATCATCAGTGACGATGTGAATCTGCGCACCGATGCCCATCCGGTTGCTCTTGGTTCCCGACAGTCTGAGCAAGATCCAGTGATTGGAGCTCTGGCTGACATTGCGACAAATCTTGACCTGTCCCCCAAGTACACTCACGACGGCATCGATGTGGCCGTCGTTAAAGAGATCGCCGAAAGCAGATCCCCGGTGGGCGGCTGCAATTTGAAAGTCGGCCCCAGCGGTTGCGCTGACTTCCTGGAATTTTCCATTCCCCAGGTTTCGGAACACGGAATTCGGTTCGGGATACGGTCGATCCGGAGTTAACTGGCTGATGTTATCGAGGACGTTGGCGCGAGCGACGAACAGATCCTTCCAGCCATCGTTATCGAAATCGAAAACTCCATTGGACCAACCTGACATCTCCGATGTTGCTTGCAGTCCACTCGCGAGGGTCAAATCTTCGAAATCACCATGGCCGCTGTTGATCAGCAACGGAAAGCTCTGGTGTTCGACGGCGGTATACCAGATGTCGGGGCGTCCATCGTTGTTCACATCCCGAAAGTCTGAGCCCATGCCAGACAGCGTCGAGCCGTCGGGTGCATACGCTACACCCGCACTCACTCCCACTTCCTCAAACTTCTTGCCGCCGAGATTGTGAAATAGAAATGCTGGAGTTGTGTCGTTGGCGACAAATGCGTCGATAAACCCGTCGCCGTCGTAGTCGGCGAAAGACACGCTCATCCCCTTGCCGAAATAGGCGGCAATACCGGTTTCCTGCGATACATCGGTGAACGTCCCATTGCCATTGTTGCGGTAGAGGGTGTTGTGCAGTGACTTGTACAACTTCGGGTGACAATATGCGCGCACTCCGCTCTTAAGAGGACAGTAGGGATCCTTGTTGACGTCCCACACACAATAGTTCACGGCGAAGAGGTCGAGTTTTCCATCATTGTTGTAGTCGAACCATCCGGCACCGACGGACCACATCTTCTTTCCGTCCATCTGTGCGCCCTTGAGGCCGGCCTTCGCAGTCACATCGCTAAAGGTGCCATCTCCATTGTTGTGGAAGAGTTGGTTGTCATTGACATTCGCTAAAAAGATGTCTGGCCTTCCATCGTTGTCGTAGTCTCCGACGGCAACGCCCATGCCGTAGCCTGCGCCGGCAACGCCTGCACGCTCGGTGACGTCGGTGAACGTCCCGTCGTGGTTATTGCGGTACAGACGGTTCCAGTACGCGGGAGATTCTTTCTGCAGGGAGGGAATCGTTGCTCCGTTCACAAGATAAATGTCGAGGTAGCCGTCGCCGTCGTAGTCCAGAAGGCCCACGCCGGAGACCATCGTTTCAATCTGATTCTTGTTCGGAGTGGGGGAGTTCATTGTGACAAAACGCACGCCCGCTTTAGCAGCGATGTCTTCGAATTGAATCTGCGATCCGGATTGTGTGGCTGATTTCGGTGCGTCGAACTGAGCAGTCAGTAAGAAGCTATATAGAAGAGGTGCCGCGATCGTAATAAGGGTCGGATATCGCATCAGGACCACGCCCACTTCTGTGGTGCGACGGTTCTGCAGAGGGGCTACGCTGATAATAAATGACGGCTGCTGAAAGATGTTGATACAGCTTGCGAAGCAGAGCGCATCAATTGGGCGTGTGTCTCTGGGGGGCGAAGCTAGTCGCCGAACGATTCCGATTGCGCAATGCGGCTGCCAGAGCCTTCGTTTGGCGAATCGTCGGACGGGCCCCTCAGTATCAGATGATGCCAGCGCAGAATGATGACGATTGCGGCGAGCCACCAGAGGAACCATGTCTGTTCAAAGAAGGAAATCATTGGGGAATCTCCTGACGCGTACATAGTCTATCAAAGGAATAGACATAATCAAGAATAAATTATTTCCACAAGGCAGGTGTGAGAAGAGGTAGACACAAGTGGCTACAACCGTGGCGCAAGCGCTTCCCGGTCGAGCCCCCGTTTTGTTATTGCGTCGCTCAAAATCCTGCTGTCCGAGAATGGACAGTTGAATCGTGCGGCGGACACCCACCCTGTCCAAGAGATATTTGGTTATCACCCTAACGCTATTTACTTCAATGACTTGGACTCGGGCCGAGAATGGCGTGGCAATTGCCCATCCTTATCTGTGATGGATATCGCCCGCCCAGAATTTAAAGAACGAAAACGCAAGAAACAGATTGTCATGGCTGCCGCCGGCCTGGCCGCAATCGCTGTCCTGACCGCAGTTGTATATCGACTCAAGCCCGCTGCCCCCACAGTTGAGCGCGGCACGGTCTGGACTGATTCGGTGAAGCGCGGTTCCATGTTGCGGCAAGTGAGAGGCATCGGATCGCTGGTGCCATCGCAAGAATCCGTTTTGCAGATTCCGGCTGAAACGGAAGCGACCATTATTCGAATTCGCATGCTGCCCGGATCGCAGGTCAAATCCGACTCGATTCTCGTTGAGATGAGTGACCCTACAGTGGAACAGGCAGCCGTTGACGCACATCTTCAATGGAAAGCGGCTGAGGCCGAGTATCAGAGCCAGCGAATGAAACTGGAAAGTGATCTGATGAATCAGAAGGCCGGCGCCGCCACCGTGAAAGCGGATTACAACCAGTCCCAACTGCAATCACAGACCGACAAGTCACTCTACGAGCTTGGGGTGATCTCCGGTTTGGCTTACAAGGCGTCCAAAAGCAAGGCTGACGAACTCACCGTTCGTAATGGACTGGAAGACCAGCGCCTGGAGAGCACGCAAAAGGCGATCGACGCGCAACTGGCGCAATTGCAAGCGAAAGTCGATCAGATGCGGGTCTTGGCCGAGCTGAAACAGAAACAGGTCGACGCCCTGAAAGTCCGGGCCAAGATTGAAGGAGTTCTAGTGGAGTTGCCGCTGCATGTGGGACAGCACGTTACGCCTGGGACGATGCTGGCCAAGGTGGTTCAGCCCAACCATCTGATGGCGGAGCTGAAGATCGCCGAGACGCAGGCACGCGATGTCCAAATCGGAGAGCCCGCATCCGTTGACACTCACAACGGGGTGATTGCCGGCAGTGTGATGCGGGTGGACCCGGGAGTGCAAAACGGAACGGTCACCGTCGACGTCAAACTAACAGGTGAAATCCCGAACGGGGCAAGACCTGACTTGAGCGTCGACGGAACCATCGACCTGGAGCGCCTGGACAACGTTCTTTACGTAGGACGTCCGGCGTTTGGACAGGAAAACAGTACGATCAGTCTCTTCAAGCTTGACGGAGACGAGCGCGATGCGACTCGTGTTCCTGTGAAAGTGGGACGCGCTTCCGTGAACTCGATTCAGGTGATCGAAGGATTGCATGAAGGGGACAAGGTCGTACTCTCCGACATGTCGCGATGGGATAACACCGACCGGATTCGGTTGCAGGATTAGCAAATAAAAACTCAAGAGACAGAGGCGAACGATTTATGACGGAAGCACCTCAAGCGCTAATTCAGATTAGTGATCTCACGAAAGTTTTTTACACCGATGAAATCGAGACGCACGCGCTGTCGGGAGTTCATCTCTCGGTCAACAAAGGCGAATACGTGGCGATGTCCGGGCCCTCGGGGTGCGGCAAGTCGACCCTGCTATCTATTATCGGGCTGCTCGATACGCCGACGGGCGGACGATATTTTCTGAACAACAAGCCAGTGGAGAACCTGGACTTCGCGGAGCGGGCGCGTATCCGCAACCAGGAAATCGGATTCATATTCCAGAGTTTCAACCTCATCGGTGACCTCACTGTTTACGAGAACGTCGAGTTGCCACTCACCTATCGGCAGCGCATGCCTTCAGCAGAGCGCAAAGGCCGCGTGATGGAGGCGCTTGAACGGGTCGGCATGGCCCATCGCGTGCGGCACTATCCGTCGCAGCTCTCCGGCGGACAACAGCAGCGCGTCGCTGTGGCTCGTGCTCTCGGCGGAAAGCCATCAATCCTGCTGGCGGACGAGCCCACCGGAAACCTGGACTCCCGCAACGGCGAAGCCGTGATGGAGTTGCTAGCGGATCTTCACCGCGACGGGGCCACGATCTGCATGGTGACGCACGATCCTCGGTTTGCCAAGCATGCGCAACGGGAAGTGCACTTGTTCGACGGCAAAGTCGTCGCGGAAGAAGAGCTGAAGAAACTTCTCGCCGACGTGCAAGCGTAATTCGCAAGGCTCGAGGAACTGCGCCATTCACGGAGTGAAATGCTGATGAACGTGTTTCAGGACATGCGCTACGCGCTGCGAGCTTTCCGCAGCCGTCCCACGTTCGCAATCGTAGCCGTGCTCACGATTGCGATCGGGATTGGAGCCAACACCACGATCTTCAGTTGGCTGCGGGCGCTAGTCCTGAATCCGTTCCCTGGAGCCGCCGCTCCGGAGCGCATCGTTGCAATCGAAAACACGGCGCCTGACGGCGAACCCATCACTACATCGTATCTGGACTTCCGCGATTTTCGTGACCGGCTGCAACTCGTCAACAACGTAACGGCCTACCGCGGCTATCTGTTTTCTGTTGGCGATGCCCCGAACGTCGAGCGCGCATGGGGCGAGATGGTGTCCGGTGCGGCGTTCGATCTGATGGGCATCAATCCCGAAGCAGGTCGTTTCTTCTCGCTGGATGAGCGCGACGATGCACAGAATGCCCACGCTGTAATTGTCATTAGCCACGACTACTGGAAATCGCACTATGGAATGAATCGATCGGCTGTTGGCAGCACCCTGCGCGTCAATCGAACGCCGCTTACGGTCATTGGAGTGGCTCCGGAGGGATTTCACGGCTTGCACGCCGGCTTGGAGTATTCGTTCTGGGTCCCGCTGACGATGTATGGCCAGATGACGCACACCGGCACATGGATGTTGAAGGA
>AR_comb_assmDRAFT_10693900_pt1 | contig 26265 bp, 50 predicted proteins | sample ArasoioldDNA_FD_10543 | JGI IMG/M metagenome (IMG submission 10543) | reverse complement strand
CTTCGGCTTCGGCGGCGGGTCGCCGATGTCGCTCTCGACCTACGGGAAGTCCGGTGACCTCGCGATCAGCATCATCAGCCACGTCGGTTCGGGAGCGAGCAGCGATTCGGCTACGCCGACGAGTGGCTTCACCGAGTACCAGGACGGTCCGTCGAACGCGACTACGCCGTTCCTCCACCAGTACGTCGAGTACCAGATCCTCGGCTCGACCGGCACCGTCACGTCGAGTCCGACGTTCGTATCCGACACCGGGAACATCCTCGGCGTCTTCGCGACGTTCCGAGAGGCACCCGCGCTGTTCCGTTCGACGCTGTTCGACGAGGCTGGCGACGACTACCTGACCGCCGGACCCTACTCCGACGGTCCGCTCGCGTTCTTCGAGGACCGGAACTTCTCGGCTCCGCCGGCAGTCGCCGCTCCGACCGCGACGCCGCAGAACCCACTGATCGTACGGCAGGCGTTGAACCGAGGAGCGTCGTTCTAGATGCGGCACGGACGAGCGTTCCCGATCCAGCCGATCCTCATCGGCCGACAAGCGTTGGCGGCTCCACCGCCGACGGTCGTCACGCCTCTCCCAGCCGCTCGAGTAGTCGCCGGCCGGCCGCGGCGGCGACTGCCGGGAGAGGTCATCGTTCTACGCCCGCCTGCGCTCGCAGCGTACCAGGGTAGGGTCAGTACCCCACTCATCATCGGCACGGCCGACACGTCGCGTCCAGCGCGGCCGAAGATCCTACGACTCGACGCGACCCGAGGAGTCGTCCAACCTCTCGGACCGTATCCGCCGATCCCGTTCGTTCTGCGTGCGCGGCCGCGGCCGGCGAGGCGGACGGCGTCGATCATGCTCCGCGTCAACTTCGCTCCGATCGTCGCGGCCGCGAACCCGCCGCGGACGACGTGGGTCATCGCCGCGGCTCCGAGACGGAGGCAGCCGCCGGCGACGCAGACGATCAAGATGCGTGGCGTCGTCCAGCCGCTCGGACCGTACCCGGCTCGGACCTCGTGGGTCCTCGCCCAGCGCTTCGCGAGGCCGCGCACAACTCCCGTACAGCGGACGCGGGTTCCTGTTGATACAACGACGCCGACAGTGCCTCCGACGCCTACGATCCGGTTTGTGCGCGTCGCCGCGGTGCCGCAGGCTCGGCGGTACAGGTCGCCGGCCGCGCGGCTCGAGTTCCCGACCGCGACACCGACTCGTCCGTTCCTGCTCCGCGCGGCACCGCCGCGGCGGCGACCCGGCAGAGTCGTCATCGCCGGCCGTCCTCCGGAGCAGGTACCGACGCTCCCGCGGCGGGTCATCATCCGCCTCGCACTCTCGCGACCGGGTCGGCGACTGCTCCGCGTCCTCGGGATCGACGCGCAGCGGTTCGCGGCTCCGCCTCCACTCTTCGTCGGCGACAGCGGCGTGCCGGGACCACTGTTCGGTTCGGGACAGGTCGGCGGGACCGGCCGCGGCTCTGTCGGCGGAGCCGGCTCCAGCGACACCGGAGGCTATGGTAGGGGAGCGACCGGCGGGTTCGGTCAAGGCGACACGGGAGGCACGGCGCGGTGAACATCCTCTACCTCGCGGGACATGAGAACGAGCCGGTACAGCAGACGCTCTACAAAGCCGACGGCTCGGTCTTCGACCTGACGGGGTACACGCCGAGCTTCATCCTCCGGCTCGAGTTCGACGCCGCGAACGCGTTCTCCGCGTCGGGGGCTGGGCATGTCGACGTCGTCGGTCCCGCGGTGAACGGGACGGTGCTCTACACACCATCCGACGGAGAGTACACGGGTGCCGGCATGGTCGTCGGAATCTATCTCGGGTTCTGGGTGGCGACGCAGACGGGTCGGACGAAGCACTTCGACGCCGGCCGATTTGAGGTTCGGAAAGGGTTTTAGCGGATGCTCCTTGCAACCACCACACGGAGGCACGGATGCCAGTGACACTCAGCTCGACCGCACTCACCACGGTCGAATCCGTGAAGCGAGCCGGTGGGAAGTCAGACATCGAGTCGGACCAGGACCAGGCGATCGTGGTGTTCATCAACGTCGTCAGCGACCTCGTCGCTCAGTACACGAACCGGGAGATCAAGCCGAACCCCGACTACTCGTCGGCGCGGATCTTCGAACTCGACTCTCGGTTCCTGCCGTTCGGAGCGTTCGGGATGGACCTCCAGTCGGCCTCGGAGGTCGCGCTCGACCCGGACCTCGGAGCCGGCGTCCCGCTCGCCTCGACGCTGTACCGGTTCGGTCCGACGACGAAGCGGCACGGAGTCTACGGGTGGCTCCGATTCCAGACGGACTATTCGTGGAGGCACGGGTGGGGTACGCCTCGGCAGGTCAGGATCACCGGGACGTGGGGATGGCCGAGCGTGCCGGCGTGGCTCGCGGGACTCGTCGACGTCACCGTGCTTGAGTGGCTCCAGCGGAACCAGGAGGTCTTCGCGACGACGTTCAACCTCGACACGAACCGCCTCGACGTCCCACAGGAGTTGCCGAGCCAGGTCCGCTCCGCGTTGAAGCGTATCCAGCGTCCCGCTCTGCTACCGGTCGGATGAGCGACCTTATCGACTTCCACACGATCGACCTGACGTCGCCGGCGATCGAACGGTTCGCCGAGATCTACGTCTCGCGGTCGCTTCCCGCGGCCGGCAGGGAGACGGGTAAGATCATCGCGGAGCGCGTCCGGTCACGAGCACCGGTCGGCGTGACGGGGTACCTGAGCACGAAGGGGATCCGTCCCGGCAGGGTGAAGGTCACCGCGTCCGTCGGGTTCGAAGAGAAGATCGGGTTGTCGAAGCAAGGCTTCTACGGCCGGTTCCAGAACGATGGGTGGAAGTTCCACCCGGAGGGTCTCCACTTCTTCGAGGCGGAGGAACCGGACTCCGAGGTCGTCGGGTACGAGGTGCTCGACAAGCACACGCGGTCGGCGCTCGCGGAGTCGGGGCTCCTCATCTGATGCCGGGTCCCGACTTTGACCAGCTCGCCTCGGGGATCGCCGCGGTGCTGAGTCAGACGCGAGGATCGCCGGCGGTGCGTCGCGTCTTCGACCATGAGCCGTCGCCGTCGATCAACTATGGCCTCCTGCCGTTCGCGACGGTCTTCCTCGGACCGATCAACCGGCCGACGGTGAACCAGCCACGCGGCGAGATCACGAACCGGTACTTCACGACGACGAACTGGTCGGTCCGCATCTACCTACGCCTCACCGATGGACAGAAGGCGCAAGCCGAGTACCGTTCGCACGCGCGGTCGCTGCTCGACGCGTTCGACACCTACCGGACGTTGAACGCTCCGCCAGGCAACGTGCCGATCTGTCAGGACTCCGCGTGCTCGCACATCGATCACGCGGTGATGGGAGACCAGCGGAAACCGGTCTTCGTACTGATAGCTTCCGTAGAGACGTTCACGATCGCGTGAGAGGAGCCTGACCATGTCGAAGGTGATCGCACCAGACCCGGACACCGTCGCGACGCGCGAGCCGCAGGAGGTCGCCGGCTGGGGAGTCTTCCCCGTGCCGCTCGACGGCTCGGGGCGCACCGAGGCGGAGTGGCGGGAAGCGATCAAGGAGCACAACCTTCCGCTCGTCGTCGTCGACGCGAAGCGGTCGCCGTTCCCGAGCCTCGATGACCGAGCCGCCGCGGCACGCTCCGCGGCGGACGAGTCCCCACCCGACCAGGAGGAGGAAGAGGTGACCGCTGATGGCGTCTGACCATTACGCGCAGTGGCTCATCGAGACGACGCCGAACAGCGAGTTCAACGCCTCGGCGGTCTCGGTGACCGCGTTCTATTCGCCGGCGACGGAGATCGACTGGGAGTTGCCTCCCGTCACCGATGACCGCTCGAACGAGTTGCGAGGCACTCCCGAGGGGTTGCCGCCGGACGTCATCGGCTTCGACCCTGCTCCGTTCACGTTCCACCATCGTCCCTACGCGAACTACCTCGGCCTCTACCTCTTCTGCCTGCTCGGCGCTCCGGTGACGACCGCCGGCAACGGCGTCATCACCGACCCCGACGCCGCGACGATCCCGACCAACACATGGAGGCACGTCTGGGACTCCGCACTGCTCGGACCACAGGTAAGGTCCGCGCAGCTCACCCTCGGCTACAAGAGCGGAGCCACGGCCGACGTCGCGCGGTTCTTCCGCGTCAAGGGGTTGACGCTCGAGTCGCTGAACCTGCCGGCGGACTTCACCGCGAACGAGTTCCAGTTCGCCGGCCGCGGCCTCTACGTCGCTCGCATCGCCGACCCGTCGCTGACACCGACGTATGACGCTCCGAGCATCATCCCGTTCTACGAATACGACTTCACGCCGGTGACGTGGCTCGGATCGACGGGCATCCCGACGGGGATGAACTTCACGATCGAGAACGCAGCGTTGGAGTTCGATGCGTACGACGGTTCGAAGTCGCCGGCCGGTTGGGACCGCGACGGTCTCGGACCCGTCTGCAAGGGGACGTTCAGCACGCGGTACCTCGACCAGGACGACTTCGACGCGTTCATCGGCGGGACACAGTTCACCGTCAAGAACCGGTGGAAGTCGGCGCTCAACATCGGCGCGACGAGCTACAAGTACTCGATGTGGCTGGAAGGCAACGCTCAGTACGAATCGTTCAAGGCGGAGGCTTTGAAGCATCAGATCAAGCACGGCGCGGAGGCCTCCGTCGTCTTCGGCCGGACCGCCTCGGCGAGCGCGTTCAAGATCACCATCGTCAACGGCACCTCGAGCTACTCGAGCGTCGGATAGGAGCACGGTATGACTCAGTGGAAGCTCACGGGACCGGAACTGTCCGGACCGGAGGACGCGATCATCCTGACGCACGACAGCGTCGGCGAGCAGGAGTTCCGCATCGTACTCGGAACGACCTACGCTCTCGTCGAAGCGGGTCAGCGGATGGCGGAGCTACAGCACATCGCGGAGCACCCCGAGGAGGCGGTGCTCGAGAAGGGTTCGTTCGACGAGGCGTTCGACGCCGCGGCACAGTTCTGCGAGGCGACGCTCCGTCATACCGACGGGTCGGGCGGTGCCGGCGAAGTCGTTCTCCTACTGCTCCGCAACGGCTACATGAGCCTCGAGGAGTTCGGTGCGCTCTCCGACCACATCCGTGCTCGCCTGGAGGTCGAGCGTCAGGATCGCGTAAACCCTCCGAAGCCGCGCAGCGCCTCTACTACCTCTGGGCGTCGCGCTTCGGCGTCCCGCCGTGGGAGTTGAAGGGTATCCCGTTGGACGTCGTCGGGTACCTGACGCGGCAGGCGTTGCTCGAGATCGCGCAGGGTCCGCACTACGCGGAGGGAGTCATCCCCGACTTCGACACCGCGGACTACCGCAACCTCCTCGAGAGCTCTCCTGGCGACGCGCGGCACCACTTCCTCCCGCCTCCGGGAGCTGACCGCTTGCCGATGGAGAGTTAGTGGCGAGCGTCGTCCAGATCCTCGTCAACGCCGAGGCCGCGAAGGCGATCGCGGAACTCCAGGCAGTGAAGGGAGAGATCTCCGCGATCGGTCGGACGTCGAAGACAGCGGGTGCGTCGACGACGGGGATGGGGAAGGCGATGAAGGCAGGTACCGTCGTCGCGGCCGGCGGTCTCGGCGTCCTCGCCCTCGGGTTGAAGGAGAGCGTCGACGCGGCGAGCGACGCACAGTCGACGCAGATCAAACTCGGCAAGGCTGTGCAGAACGCTGGCTTGTCGTGGAAGGAGAGCCAGGGCGAGATCGAGGAGTGGGTCGTCAAGGCGTCGGGGATGTCGGGGTTCATGCAAACCGACTTGAACGACGCGATCTCGAACTTCGTGCGGACGACGAAGGACGTGCCGAGCGCTCTCCACCTGACGAGTCTCGCGATGGACGTCGCGCGGACGAAGGGGATGAGCCTGAGCGCGACGCAGTCGCTCCTCGCCAGAGTCTACAACGGCTCCTACATCGGGTTGAAGCGTCTCGGCATCGCGGTCACCCCCGTGACTGCCGCACAGGACGCGCTCGCCGCGTCGGCCGGCCGGTTGACGGACAAACAGACGAAGGAGCAGGCCTCGGCACAGAAGATCGTGAACAGTCTGAACAAGCGCGTCGCGGCTGGCAAGACGTTGACGAAGGCGGAGGCGACGGAGCTGTCGAAAGCGAACGCTCGTCTGTCCGCGCTCCGAGCCCTCGCGCTCGCCCACGGGAAGGTCACCGACGAGCAGAAGAAACAAGCGAAAGAGACGGACATGCTCGCGACGCGACAGTCCGCGCTCAGCCAGGTACAGAAGGCGTTCGGTGGCCAGGCGAAGGCGTACGCCGACTCCGCGGCCGGTGCTCAGGATCGGTTGAAGGCGTCGGTCGAAGAGTTGGAGATCCAGATCGGATCAGGTCTGCTTCCCGTCGTAACGAGCTTCATCGAGAAGCTGACGTCGCTCGCGGAGTTCCTCGGCCACAACTCGGAGGAGACGAAGGCGTTCGGGATCGGCCTCGGCCTCCTCGCCTCGGCGTTCCTCGCCGCTCGCGTCGCGGCCGCGGTCGCGAACTCGAGCCTCGTCAAGTTCGCCAAGAGCGAACGCGTCGCCGCGCTCGCGTCTCGGATCCTCGCGGTGTCGATGATGGGCATCCCGATCGTCGCGATCGTCGCCGGCATCATCGCGATCGGCGTCGCGCTCGTCGTCCTCTACAAGAAGTCGCAGACGTTCCGTAACATCGTCAACGGAGCTTTCAACGCGGTGAAGGCTGTCGCGTCGGCGGTCGCTGACTTCATCCGGAGCCACTGGCAGGCGCTCCTCATCCTCCTGACCGGTCCGCTCGGAGCCGCTGTCGTCGCCGCTTCGAGGCACTGGGGTACGATCAAGTCGGCCGCGTCGTCTGCAATCGAACCTGTCATCGAGGTCGTCTCACGACTGTCGGGGTGGCTCAACAACGTGATCGGAGCGATCCAACAGGTCATCCACTGGCTTAGCCAGATCCACGTCCCGAGCATCGACCTCCCGAACATTCCCGGCATCGCGTCGGGAGCGGCGAGCTTCCGCGGCGGCACCGCGGTCGTCGGCGAGGCGGGAGCAGAGATCGTTGGTCTCCGCGCTGGGACCCCCGTCATGAACGCTCCGAACACGCGTGCCTATCGACGCGACTGGCGCACCGCCGGCGGTGAGGGACGCCGCGGCCGCGGGAACGTCACCGTAGTCGTCCAGGCGGGACCGCTCGACTCGCTTGCCGCTCGCCGGCGGACGGGACGGATGATCGCCGACGAGGTCATGAAGACTCTCGACCGCTCGGGACGGGAGACGTAGGGTGGCTCGCGAACAGCTCGTCCTCGACGACTCCGGCTCCTCGCCGCTCGACCTGAACGACATCACGAACTACATCATGGAGGGCGGATGGGACTGGGGCGACGAGGCGATCGCGAGGATCGTCTTCGACGGCGACCTCGACCAGTCGCAGTACGACAATGTCCTCCAGGCGGGTCGGATCACTCGTGAGATCCAGGGAGCGATCAGGATCAGCGCGGCGTCGCCGGCCGCGCTCCTCGATCTCGAACAAGCCGTCAACGCGAAGCTGAACCGCGCGTCGAGAGCGAACCCGATCAAGCTACGCTTCCGACCGAACAACTCGAGCACCGACTCGTTCTGGAACGTCATCGGAGGATCGATCAAGTCGGTCTACGACAAGCGGCAGTCGGTCGTCCGCATCAAGTACCTCGAGTGCTCGTTCACGACGGAGCCGTTCACCTTCGGAGCGGCTCAGAACCTCGGTACCGTCCAGGCGAACACGTTGACGCCGTTCGCGGTCGACGTGACTCCGACGGCTGGCCTCGAGGGTGATGTTCCAGCCGACGTGAAGATCAGCGTCACGGCGAACACTACGGGGTCGCTGCACCTCGCTGCGCTCATGTGCGCGGCGTGGAGCGAGGGGACGGGTGCCGGGTTGCCGGGATGGTACGAGTCGTCGTCGCTGACGCTCGACACCATCGGCTCTACCGTCGTCGACGCCGCGACGCACGGCGGCTCGGTCGTGAAGGGTACGGGGACCGCGACGAACACTCCCCAGCCTGTCGCATATACCACCATCAGCCGTCCGTCGGGTGGCTGGCCCGTCGGGCTCCCGGCACGCATCTTCGTCGTCTGTCGCGACAAGCAGACGACGACGGGGAACCGTGGGAAGACGACGATCCGCGGAGCGGTCAGCCTCGCCGGCTCCGTCAGCTACGGAGATTGGACGCCGATCACTCCTGGAGCGCTCTCCGGGTCGACACCGCTTATGACGCTCGTCGATCTCGGTGTCTTCCCGATGCCGCCAGGAGTGACGAGCGACCCGACCGCGCTGCCGACGTTCCGCATATGGCAGCAGTCGACGATCGCTTCCGCCGGCGTCGACTACGACTTCGTCATCGTCGTCCCTGACTCGACGCTGCTCTACGCCGAGGATCCCGTCTCCGACTATACGCCGGCGAAGACGATCGACGTCACCAACGACCAGGTGTTCGACCCGACGCTGAACGGACAGGCGTTCCCGATCGTCCGCGGATCGCATGTCCGATTCAAGGGTCCGGGCAGGATCTTCGTCGCCGGCTTCTCCGAGCCAGCCGCGACGGATGGTACGCATGACGTCCTCTCGATGAACTGCGCGGCCGCGGTCACGTATACCCCTCGCTACATCGGCCTCGCCTAGTGGCGTTCTACTCGGCTCTCATCTGCTCGAACAGCCTCGGACCCGCCGGCATCGAACTCGTCGCTGCGAGCTACGGCACGAACCCGACGGTGCTTCTCGGCAACACACAGTTGCAGTACACTCGGGTCTCTCCGATCACGCATCCGCATTACATCATCGAGGAGCCGGGTGGGTTCATCTCCGGCGACTTCGTCGTGCCGCCAGAGGTCGCCGCGCGATCGATTACGCAGCTCCGCCTCGACTCGTTCGTCTGGATCTTCGACGGAGCGACGCCGATCTTCTTCGGGAAGCTGACCGACCAGCCGACGCCGAGCGAGTCCGGCGAGGTGCTCGTCTCCTGCTACGGGTTCTGGCTCGCGCTCCAACAGACGCGGATGCGTGAGGTCTGGGATGACCAGGACATGGGTAAGTGGCTCCCGTCCGCGGTGAACGACCACAACCCACAGGTCGATCTCCTCTCGAACGGGAACATCAAGATCGCGTGGCCGAACGGCACCGTAGTCACGAGCGCGAACCGCGCACAGCTCGACTACTTCTTGTTCAACGAGCCGGTCGGGGTACGCGACACGAAGCGGATCACCGCGTTCGATATCAGTTGCTCCAACGACGACGGGAACGCTTCGACAGCGATCGACTACGTCGTGGAGGGGTACCCGACGACGATCTCGGGGACGACGGACCAGCTCGTGATCCGCGGCACCGCGGTCGGGTCGTTCGCCGACAAGGAAGGCGCGATCGCCGACTCGTGGCCAGAGTCGACCGGGTACCGAGCGCTCCGGTTCGGGATGAAAGCGAACGCTACTCAGACGCTCGGACAGGACCGCTCATTCACGTTCGACCGCGTCCGCGTCGCGACGCGGGAAACGCTGTTCACGACGTTCGGGTCGCCGCCGCAGACGAGCGACCTCGCCGCCGACGTTTTCCGAGTCCACACCAACTCGGTGAACTGGCTCGACACGCCTCCTGACTTCTGGAGGCAGACGAGCGGCGGGACCGCGGCGTATGGTACCGACCCGGTGACGCGCAGCATCGTCGCCAGCGGCATCGGGTGCGACTCGATGGTCTTCACCGATTGGACGACGCCGGCGGAGGTCCTCTCCGCGTTCCAGACGATCGACGGGTTCCGGTGCGGCTTCTACTTCCCGACGGCTCCCGGCACCGGGTGGTGGGCTGCCGGACAGGTGCCGTGGCCGTTCATGATGCCGGAGCTGTTCTACCAGCCGTGGGCGGCGCTCGACTCTCCCGACTACCGGATCTCGATTCGCCGCGGAGCGCAACCCGAGATGGATGACTCTCCGCAGCCTCTCGTCCAGGCGCTCTACGTCACCTATGAGCACGCGAACGGCCGAGCGGCGTCGGCGTACTTCGAAGACAACGACACCGTGAACTACCTCTACGCGCAGGGCATCCGCCGAGCCGAGGACTACAACATCGAGGTACCCGTCAGCGACCTCGTCGCTTCGAACCTCGCCGACCAGGTCTTCACGCTCCGCCGGCAGCCGCTCGCGGTCGGGAAGGTGAAGATCTGGGCGAACCGTCCAGGCTCGATCGTCGACGGCAACGGCGGCGGCGTGACGCGTCTCTCCGACATCCGTCCCGGAGTCGCCGAGATCGTCGACCTGCCTCGCACCAAGTTCAAGACGGGTCGCGTCACACGCGTCGAGTGGTGGGGTCAGACGCTCGACGAAGAGGAGCATGTAGAGTTGACGCTCGAGCATCCCGGCAAGGTGAACCTGCCGCGGCGGCTCGGCTCGATCGGGGTACTCGCACAGCGGACGCTCCGCGTCCGGAAGGGTGGTGCGAGGCGGTGAGCTGGCTAGTCTAGGTCGCGGAGGGACTCGATGGGCGGAGGTCCAGGGTGGGAGATGACTACGACGCGCGTCGCGCTGCGAAGGACTGGATCCTCTTCGTGGTGGGGATCGGGATCATCATCGTGATGACCGCGGCGTGGCTCCTGCGTGGCACGGATCCGAACCCCTACCTCGGAGGCATCGCGCTCATGTGCGTCGGGTTTGGGAATATGCTGCTCGAGCGAGGAGGGAAGTGATGCCGCACAGGCTCCGACCATCGTGGTGGCTCGAGCACCGCCGACTGATCACCGACGTCGTCATGATCGTCGGGATCTTCCTCGTCCTCGGCGGGATCGTCGACGGCCGGCTCTCCCAGCATGAGCAGGCTAAGCAGACGCACGCGCTCGCGGTGAGGACCGCGCGGCTCGCCGGCGACCTCCGCCGCGGGTTGTGCGAGCTGCGAGCCGACCGCGTCCGCGGCGTCCGCGAAGGGAAGGCGTTCCTCGCAGCGCATCCGAAGGGCGTCACCGACTTCACGCGTGCCGACATCGAGCGCGGCATCCACCAACAGGCTCAGACGGTCACAGCGCTCGCGTGGGCGCACTGTCCGCGGGTGCCGTGACCAGTCGATTCATCCTCTGGCCTCGACCTGTCCAGATCGCGTTCATCGCGGTCGGTGCTCTCATCATCGGTGGGCGAGCCTCGATCGACGCGGCTGGCCACAACGCTACCACGATCGTCGTCGCCGGCCGGCCGCGGACCGTCGTCAGCACCCGGACCGTCCGGCGCGTACTCGAGGGTAGGATCGTTCACCGCGAGGACCGCGTCTACGTTCTCGTCCCACAGATCGTCGTCCGCACCGATGACCATGTGATCCGTGTTCCAGCTCACAGGCTCCGGCTCCGATCGGCCGCGGCGAGCGTCGCGATCCTGCCGGCGAGTACTCAGGTGACGGTCTACATCCCGGTGCCGCCGGTCACGGTGACGACGACGGCGACGGAGACTCAGACGATCATCGTTCCGCCGACTACGGTGACGACGACGATCTCGCTTCCGATCGACTCATCCTAAAAAAGATCTTCGCAAGCGCGGCCGGCACCCCACGCCGGCCGCGGCCGTTGTGGGGTCTATGCTTCGAGGCGACCCCGAGAGAAGGAGCCGGCAGTGCCTCGAAGACATGTCCACCTACCGATCGCTGTGGAGGACCCACGTCCGTGGGTCCACGGTTCTCAGAAGCCGGTTCGGATCGTCCTCCACGACACCGAGTCGCATGACGTCGCCGGCATCGGCGACATCGCAGGGATCTTCTCGTTCTGGCATACCCAGCCGAACCCGAGCGGGTCGGGGTTCGCGCAGTACGGAGCGCACTTCGTCGTCGACAAGACCGGCAACATCGGCCGCGGCGGCGACGCGACCGACATCCAGTGGCACGTCGGGAACCTGAACACCGGGTCGATCGGGATCGAGCAGATCGGCTTCGCGTCGTTCGGGAAGCTCGTCTGGAAGCGCGAGCGTCGGAAGCAGTTGTTCGCGGTCGCGCGGTGCCTCGCCTGGGCTCATGGTGAGTACGGCATCCCGCTCCGCGTCAACAAGAATCCGCAGGATCCTGGCGTGACGACGCATCGCCTCGTCGGCCTCGCCGGCATCGACCCGTCGGGTCATACCGATCCGGGTGCCGGGTATCCTCTCGGCCTCCTGATCACGATGGCGAAGACGATCTACAAACTCGGTTTCAAGAAGGCCGAGGCTGCGCTGCCTGGCAAGACGGCGAAGCGCCTCGGTGACCCCACCCCGAAGGAGGGTTAGTGGACACCTCGTTGACTTCCGATGCCCAGCTCTACGCTGCGGTCGTCGGTTTCTTCCTGCCGCTCGCGATCTCGGTGATCCAGCGCCAGAAGTTCTCGACGGCGCTCCAGGCGGTGCTCGGATTCCTCTGCGTCGCCGCTGCGTCTGCCGGGACGACGTACTTCACGGACGGGTTCGACGGAGGGAACTACGTCCACGCCTTGCTCATCGTGTTCGTCGCGACGATCACGGCGTACCACGGCTTCTGGAAGCCGACGGGCGTCGCTCCGAAGGTGGAGAAGAAGACGGGCGGTTGATCGCCGACCCGTCCCAGGGTGGTCGATCATCCGACGCCACCCTTCGCCGGCAGCGTAGAGGTCCGCCTCGCGGCCGGCGACAAGCGATGGCCTCGCGACTGTGCGCGTGCCGGGAGGGCTCACTGCCGCCTCTCCGCACCGGCGCTGGTCGCGAGGCCTCGCGTGTCGAGGTGCTAACGTAGCCGTTGCTCGTCTCGGGAGCATGGAGGCGGGAGGGTCTACTCCACCGCGGCGACGGCCGCGCAGGCTCTCCCGCCTCCGCATCGTTTGCCGCCGGCCGATGCCGCGGCTATAGTGGCTCGCTCTCCGCGCGGACCGCGGAGCCGAGACGACCGAGAGGAGGAGCTATGGCAGATGCACCAACCGGCACCGCGGTGGAGGTCCACGCCGCGGGTGCGCTCGAGCAGGTGACGCAAAGGTTCACCGATGAGCAGCTCGAGGTGATGAAGCGGACCATCGCGAAGGGAGCGAGCGACGACGAGTTCGTGATCTTCATCGCGCTCGCGGAGCGGTACCAGCTCGACCCGTTCGCCAAGGAGATCTTCTGCATCAAGAACGAGCGGCGTCCCGACGATCCGGCTCAGATCATGACGAGCCGCGACGGGTACCTCGCGATCGCGAATCGGACGAAGTCCTATGACGGGTTGCAGTCCGACGTGATCAGGGAGGGCGACTCGTTCGAGAGGACGCCGGAGGGTGGCGTCGCGCACGGCTACGCGCAGACCGGCCGCGGGAAGGTCGTCGGAGCGTATGCTCTCGTCTACCGGAAGGATCGCGGCCGGCCGACGTACTTCTTCGCTCCGTGGAACGAGTACGGCGAGCCGAACGTCAAGCCGCGACAGAACCACGCCGAGAAGTACTCTCCGTGGTTCAACTACCCGTCAGCGATGATCCTCAAGGTCGCGGAGGCGATGGCGTTGAAGCGTGCGTTCTCGATCAGCGGTCTCGTCGGTGAGGAAGAGTTGGACGCGGAGGCTGCGGCGGAGGCGAGCCTCGACGAACGCCGCGAGGTCCACGCCAGGATGAACAAGCCGGGCCGGCCGGCGTCGCCGCTCGCCACCTCTCCGCCACCCGCCGACCAGGAACCGCCACACGAGTCGTCAGCGGTTTCTACGCCGGCCGCGGATGATGAGCCTACCGCGGATGGCGACGCGTCAGACAGCCGTCTGTGGAGTCCGGATGACGAACCGGACGAGCCGATCGAGGGTGAGGTGATCCCCGATTGACTCTCCTCTCGCCACTCGAGCAACGCCGCGAGCGCGCGGTGCAGATGCGATCGCTCGGCATGACGCACAAGGAGATCGGAGAGGTGCTTGGCGTCGCGCGGTCGACGATCGCCGCGGAACTCGACCCGGACTACCGAGCGAAGGTCCGAGCGCGTCGCCGGCGGTACGGAGGCGTCTGCGTCGACTGCGGCCGGACTACGGATGGCTCCGCCGGCCGGTGGAAGGCTCCCAAGCGGTGCCGCGAATGCCGCGAGGAGTACCAGCGGACCGTGAAGAAGTGGACGCGGCCGCGGATCATCGCAGCGATCCAGGTCTTCTACGATCTCCACGGCCGACCGCCTCGCGCTACTGAGTTCTCACCCGCACTCGCACGGTCACACACTACGCCGGAGCGGTGGGAGGAGATCCTCCGCCTCCACGCGTCGGGAGACTGGCCTCAGTACACGGCGGTGCGGCGAGAGTTCGGGTCATGGAACAACGCGATCCGAGCGGCCGGCTTCAAGCCGTCGCCGCCAGGACGGAGGAAGAGTGAGTAGGAACCGACCACGACGCGACTGGACCGCCGATCAGTGGAAGCGGCACAACGCTGGACTCCGCCGACTCGACGAGGCGTTCGGCAGGTCGGCGACGAGGATGTCGTCGGATCGGAGCCGGCAGATGAAGCTCCACCTCCTCGACATGCTCGGATTCGGACCCACCAAGACCAAGGGAGGCAAAACGTGAACCCCGTCAACGGAGCGGACCCGTTGCGCGACCTCGGGTTGGCGCTCGACGTAGCCGAGGCGCTCCACATGGAGAGCGAGCGGTCGATGATCCTGCTCGCGACCGTCGGAGAGCTGGCGCTCCTCATCCCGAAGAAGAAGAAGCGCGACAAGATCCTACGCCGCCGGCTCGGGAACCTCATCATCGCCGGCCGGTCAGCCGAAGAAGTCGAGGCGTGGTTCCCGATCATCGACGCGTGCGCGAAGCAAGCGATGCGGCGATGAGTACCGAGATCGTACTCCGCGGCCGCGACGACGAGTGGCTCGTCGATCCGTTCTCCGACGGCCTCGTCGTCGACCAACTCGCGCTCGCCGGTCAGTGGCTCGACGGATGGAAGGAGACGAGCCGTCAAGGTAATGCGTTCGCTCGCGCACTCAAGGACGCCGTCCTCGCTCAGATGGATGCACAAGCGAAGTGGACGTTCCACGAAGGCGGGTGGCTGTTCGAGGGTGCGTCGCCGGCGAGCGGCACCCTCGTCTGGGATCTCTCCGAGTTGGAGAAGCTCCTCACCTGCGACCCGCCTCTCCCACAGGAGCGGTACGACGAGATGGTCGTCGCGACCGTCAGCCACAAGGTGAAAGCGAACGAAGCGAACAGGATCGCGTCCGCGAATCCTGAGTGGAAGCGGATCATCGACCAGGCTCGCGGCCGGCGGAAGGCGACCCGCGACGTCCAGGTGCGGTGGGAAAGGGGTGCGCGATGAAACTCCCGTTCGGTTGGTACCTCGTCAAGCCGTTCGATCGGAAGACGACAGCGGATCGGAACACCTTCGCTGGCCGCGAGGAACTCGAGCGTCAGCACATGCGAGCGCTCGACCATCTGCTCGAGGCCGACGACTATGTCGTCGCGACGATCCATCCCCACGCGAGTGGGAAGCGAGCGGCGGCGACGACGATCATCTCGCTCCCGCGGCACTGGGAAGCGGTGGCGTTCCTCCGCCGGCTCGCCGGCGACCTGCTCGAGGAGGCAGACAACACCGAGGCGGTCATCCGCCAGGAGGGAGCGGCGTGAGGCGTGCGGTCCTGACATCAGACGCCGCGGTCTCGGTGCGGCGGAGCCGGGAAGGCCGCTCCTCTCCTTCGTCCTTCCAGCATGAGGTCACCGTCGACATCCAGCGCGGCGACGTCGCGGCCGCGGTGACGCTGACCCCTGAGGAGGCGAGGAACCTCGCCGACTGGCTTCTCGAGGCTGGCGGGTTCGGCCGCGCATTGACGAACGGCATCGTCCACCACGCGGTCCAGTGGGGAGGTGAACCGGGTGCCTCTGACCACTGAGAGCTTCAACCCGCCGGCCGAGACGCGGACCGAGTCGGCGTTCGTCTGCGGTGTCGACCTCGGCACGACCTACGCCGAGTTCTGCATCGTCGCCGCCGGCCGTGACCAGTTCCCAGCGTTCGCGATGTTCCGGACCGCGAGCGGCCGCGCGTCGACCGTCGAAGGCGCTCGCGACGTCGGCCAGCGAGCGATCGAGCGACTCGAGCCGTGGCTCCCCACGATCTCGGTGATGCGGTTCGAAGATCCGATCGGAGCGTTCGTCGGCAGCGTGAAGAAGATCAGTCGCGTCCAAGGCGCTGTCGCCGGCCGGATCCCCGACACGATCGCGTTGGACGCGATCATGCCGGGAGAGTGGAAGAAACTCTGCGGCTTGAAGGGCAACGCGAACAGCGCGGCGTACACGGCGTGGGCATCGGAGTGCCTCGGCCTCTCCGAGCCGTTGCAGGAGAACCAGGCCGCTGCCTACGGCATCGCGTGCTCGATCCTCGTCGACTCGAACCGGACCGATGGCGAGGATTAGGACGGTGAAGCCAGAGTTCTGGACCGACAGCACCACCGGCCGGTTGTCGGGGACGGCGACGAAGCTGTTCCTCGGCCTCCACAACCTCGCCGACGACTTCGGCGTGGTCCGTCGCGACGAGGCGGAGTGGGGAGCGAGGGTGCTCCCCTACGAGTCGAAGCCTCTCGTCGCGGTGCGGTCGGCGTTGCGGGAGTTGGTGGACGCCGGCCGTGACGAGAATCCGACGGGGATCGTCGTCCTGTTCATGGTCGATCGGAAGGCCTACGCGTGGCTTCCGTACTTCACGAAACACCAACGCGTAAACCACCCCGGATCACCTCTACTTGCGGACTGGGATGCTTTGACCACGCCGTATAGCTACCCTGGCAGTACGTTAGCTCCTGATGCACAACTGGCGCTTGAACTAGCGGATTCCGGGAACGGTCTAGAACGTTCCGGAACGTTCCCCCTGGAAGGGAAAGGAAAGGAAAGGAAAAGCGTAGGCGACCCGGCCGTGTCGCCCATCGACAGAGTTTTTGCAAAATACGAAGAGCATCATCCACAGGCACGGCTATCCCCTGATCGTCGGCGACTCATCCAGTCGAGGCTACGCACCTACCCCGAGGCCGTCCTCATCCAAGCGATCGAAGGGAACCACCTCGACCCGTGGTGCAACGGAGAGAACCCTGACCGGAAACAGTACCATCGGCTCGAACTGATTCTTCGCAACGGTGACCAGATCGAACGCTACGCCGCGTTCGCCGCGGAGCAGACACCAGGTGCCGGTATCGACGAGTTGGCGGCTTGGCGTGCCGCTCAGGAGAGGAGGGGTCGTGCGGGAGCCGACTGAGGTGCTCGACAACATCCCGAAGCCGGGACGCGCGACGCCGGTCTGCCCGGTCTGTCAGAACGACGCGGTCGTCGAGTTGAAGGGCGTCGTCCGCTACGTCGGTGCTCCGGTGGACCGTGGATCGGCACCGTGTAAGTGGTGCGGCCAGGGTCTCCGCCTCGCGCGGAGGCTCGAGTCGGATCCGCGGCCGGCGTTGCGGATCGAGAACCCCGTCGGGTATCGGTGGGAAGACGTCGTCGTCACCGACGAGGACAGGGAGGCGCAGGCCGCGCTTCTCGACGCGGAGGTCGAGAAGTTCCACGCCGCGCGGAGGGAACGTAACGATCGGACCGCGGCGGCGAAGCACGCCGCGAGAGCGGAGCGCGAGGCTATGCTCCGCGACGAGGATTCGGCACACGGTGCCGAAGGCAGTGCACCTACCCCGAGAGGAGAACGAGAATGAAGTTCGTGAACGGCTACTTCGTGGCCGCGCTTGCGATTGTCGCGAGCATGGTGATCGGCGTTTCGGCGTCGCTCGCAGGGTCGAGTGGGTCGACCAACCATTCGCTCGGCCGCGGCGGCATCCACTACAAGTTCGACGAGCAGTGCCACCGGGTGAGCTTCGTGCCGCCTGGCGTCTCGAACGGAGTCGCGATCGAGGTGCTCGCGCAGCAGGTTCGGTGCCTCGTCCGCCGGCCGGATCCTTTCGCTCGGTGCGTCCATCGGCTCGGTCCCACTCCGACCGTCGTCGGTCGAGCGGACCACGGAGCTGGCAAGCCGGGTGACTGGACGAACGTCGACAGGGTCGCCGCGTATCTCGCCGGCGTCGCGGGATGCTCGACGGCGAAGTTCGAGAACGGATAGGAGGTCCGAACTCTGACCTAGACTCCCGAGGACCGGCCGCTTCTGGGACGTCGCGGCCGCGGAGCCTCGAGCCGGCGTGGATCTCCCTGACGATCGTCGGCTCGGGGCTCGCCCAACCGTCGACGGGCTCGGCGGGACCCTCACGAAAGGAACGGCGGTATCCGGTTTGCAACGCTCGGAACCATCATCGTTCTTCTCCTGCTCGGCACGGCGGTGCCGGCCGCGGCGGGACCCTGGAGGGAGCATCGGATCATCGTGCTCGTGCACCACTCGCAACGCCTCCAGAGGAAGCTCGACCGCCCGGTCAGCGTCTACCACCATCGGACGACCGTGCGGACGCTTCACCACTGGCGGTGGCGGCTCGACCGCCTCACCGCGGCGTGGGTGCCTTGGACGCACTCCTGGCTCGTCGAAGCGTTGTGCGTCCACCACTTCGAGGGGTCGTGGACCGATCCCAACGCACCCTACTACGGCGGGATGCAGATGGACGCGTCGTTCGCTTCGACCTACGGAGCGGCGTGGTGGAGGCATGAGGGGACACCCGACCATTGGGTTCCTCACGCTCAGCTCGTCGCCGCGTGGCATGGGTGGCGGCTCCGCGGGTGGTACCCGTGGCCGAACACGGCGAGAGCGTGCGGCTTGATATGACGGCCGATCCGAAGCCTCCGCGGCGACGAGTAGATCCCGACGCTGGGGTCGACAAACTCGTCGCGGAGGCTCGGTGCCGACTCTGCGGCGTGCCTGGCGTGAAGTGGTTGTCGCGGCACCATCTCATCCCACGGTCGCAGGGTGGCGACGACGTCGACGAGAACATCGTCCCTCTCTGCGGACATGGTACCGCGGGATGCCACGGCCTCGTCGAGCACAGCCGAGAGCATCGCGTCCGGCTCCGGCATCGGCTCCGCGGAGACGAGATCCGGTACTGCATCGTGAAGGTCGGGAAGGAGCGGTTCGATCGTCGCTACCCGACCGGCACGTCTCACCGACCGAGGAGGGCGAGCGAGTGACCGAGACATCGTTCTGTGCCGACTGCCGCCGCGTACAACCCGTCGAGAGGGTGCGTGGCTACAACGGGGCTCGTGATATGCACCGCTGCAAGGGGACGCGCGACGGGGTGGAGTGCGGCCGGACGTGGCCGATCGGTCGGTCGATACGAGACGTCCGCGCGGCTGCGGCGTCGTTCCGCCGGCACCGCTGACGCAAGCCGAGTTGCGTCCGGCCGGCGGGTCGGCTTATGCTGGGCGAGCAGGCTTGCTTCGGATGGCAAGCCCGACAGAGAGGAACGGCAGATGGGCTACCGACTTACCCTCACCCGCGACGAGATCATCGAGGTGCTGACCGCGCTCGCCGACTCCCGCGACTCTTCCGGAGGCGCTCCCTCCCGGACCGAGGATCGCTTCATCACCGCGCTCCGCTCGCTCGACAAGGCCGAGCGCGACGGCAACCTGAGCCGCTGGGACGACGTCGAGGAGATGACGGCATGACCCTCGAGACGATCGAAGCCACGCAGGCGCTCGTCGCCGACTATGGAGCGCTCGACTTCGAGTTGGAAGGATCCGACGGTAACGCCTTCGCGATCATCGGCAGCCTTCTGCGCGCTGCGCGGACGGCCGGATGGCCGGCCGAGGCTCGGGAGAAGCTCCAGCAGCTCCTGACCCGCGGCGACTACGACGATCTCCTCGCCGTCGCGATCTACGCGACCGAGGAGCCGGAGGAGGACGAGTGACCGCGCAGCTCTCCCAGCAGGAGATGGATCGCGTCGCGGTGCTCGCCGGCCGGATCCGCGCCGGTCTTGGGTGCAGCATCAACGTCGAGGCGATCTCCCGCCTCACGCCGCACGGCCGAGACGAGTTGCGGCACGAGTGGCGAGTCCTGAAGGCCGCGATCAGGGAGAGCGGCCGGCCGTGCGTGACCGCCGAGTCGCGGTACCGGATCTTCGCGATCCCGACCGACGTGAAACGGGAGGAGCGATCGTGAACCACAAACAGCGGCACCATGTCGAGGCGCTCGAACGCCGCGCGGCACATCTCCGCCGGCGGATCGCGGAGCGTCCCGGCTCGCCGATGCACTGGGACCGCGCGGAGGTCGCCGCGCTCGTCTGGGCGATCGACATCATCCGCGCGGCGGACGCCGAGGGGATCCTCGACGACCTGCACGCGATCCGCGGCGTCACGATCGGCGTCGGCAATCCGAAGGAGGAGCGGTGAAGTTCGAGATCATGACAGAGCATCCGGAGCGGCGACTCGTCGCCGAGGCGGACGACATGGAGGGTGCGCGGCTCGCGAAGCGCGTCTGCTCCGAGGAGGAAGGCGAGCCGCTCGAGATCCTCGCGTCCGAGGAGGCGACGGTGGCGTGGGCTGCCGCCTTGCTGGACGATGCGAGGTGGTCATGACGACCGCCGCGGAGAAACGGAACGAGAAGCGCCGTGCCGCGGCGGCGGCTCGTCGGCGGGAGAAGGCTCAGACCGTCGCGTTGGCGAAGGTGAAGTGGGAGCGCGGCGAGCGTTCCGAGGCGCGTGCGCGTGCCGCGGAGGCGACACAGAAGCTCCACCAGGCGATCGTCGAAGCGCTCGCGGCGGGAGCGTCGCGGAAGGACGTCGCGGCGGTGGCCGGCATCTCGGTCCAGCGCGTCGCTCAGATCTTCGAGGAGAGGAGCGTGGCATGAAGAAGTCCGAGGTCGAACCCGGTGAACTCTACGTCGCGAAGGTCAGCGGCGAACTCTGCACCGTCCGCCTCGGCCGGCCGCTCCGCGGCCGGCAGGGATGGGAGGCCGTGAACCTCGAGACGGGTCGCGCGATCATCATCCGGAGCGCACAACGGCTCCGCGGCCTCGTGAGGGATGAGGCATGAAGGCGACGTTCGCTTCCGAGGTAGCGCAGCGGCTCGGCATCCCCGAGCCGACCGTCACCGACGCGCTCCGCCGCGTCCTTGACCGGCATGACTTCCGACGCCGGTTCCAGCGGATGATCCTGAACGAGACAGCCGACCTCACGTTGGGGGAGGCGACGTTCCTGGGCGAGCAGGTCGTCGAGATGCTTCTCGGCACAGAACCGCTCGTCGCAACCCGAGACGAGAGGACGAAGGATGACATTCGAACTTGACACGTCGGCGGCACACGACCAGTACGGCAGTCTCCTGCCATACACGGGTGCTCCTATCGACCTACGAACCGTCGCGGCGATCGGCGTGCTCGCGCTCGCCGGCGGACTCATGCTCCGCGGCCGGTGGGGATTCGCGAGCCGGAGGAGCATCGTGATCATGTTCGCGTGCCTCCTCTTCACCGGCGGGTTCATCGCTGGCCAGGCGCACGCCGCGACGTGGCGTAGCCACACCGTTACGACGCGCTTCGACGGCCAGATCGATGCGTCGCCTTGTCCGGAGCCGTCCTGTCTGCGTGGTATCGTCGGCGTCTATGTCGACGGATCGAACGTCCACGACAACGTTGTCCGCTGCGGGTGGCCTCGGCACCGCCGGATCGTCGCGTTCGATCACGGCCGGCACCATCACCGCTACGGATGGTACGTCAAGGTTCGGACATGCGGCCGCTTCTATTGGTGGCGGTTCCGATGACCGGTTGGGAGCCGACATCGATCACGACGATCTGGGATCTACACGACGGGAACGATCCGCCGAAGATCGGCGAGCGGTTCATCGTTCGCCGCGAGACCGTCGAGTGCTTCCCGAACGGCGAGGTGATCCGGACGATCCACGCGGTCGACCTCATCGCCGCCGGCCGCGTCGAGAGGCGAGCGTTCGACGACGAGGAGACACCATGACGCGGATCATCGACCGTGCCCACCCGGTGACGACCGCGACGGAACTCGTCGCCGCGGTGCGTGCTCTCGACGCGCTCCGCTGGGTGGAGGCGTCGCGTGCGGAACTGAAGATCAACCACGACCACATCGTCGTCACATTGACGAACGGCGTGAGCTTCACCCACTACGGTTGTGACCTCGTCGAGTCGATCCGGCGGACCCAGCTACAGCTCGCGGCGATGCCGCCGATGAAGGAGAAGCGATGACTCAACTCTGCACGGCTCGGCAAGGCGGACCGGCGACGTATCGGTGCCTCGAGCCGGCGACTCGGATCCTCGAGTGGCGGGAGCGGATCGCCGATGGGTGGGAGATCGAGACGATGCGGTGCTTCTGCACCGCGCACGCCGACGCTACGACGAAGCGCCTCGAGCGGTTCGCTTTCAACCTGAGGAGCACACCGATTGTCTGACGAGCTACAACTGTTCCAGCAGGACCACGCGGCGGAGCTTCTCGACCTCGCCGCGCGGCACGGCGTCCCGCCGTTCTCGACGATCAACGCTCGTGGCCGCGACTGGATCAACCTGAAACGGAAGTGGCGAGCGCTCGGGATGAAGTCGGAGCTGGGACGCGACCTCGAGCTGATCCCGACCGGGAAGAACAGCGTCTACGGCGGGACGTCGTCGTTCGACAAGAAACGCGTCGGCCGCGGCACCATCGGCCGTGGCCAGAACATGATGGCTCGCGACTCCTGGGTCAACGCTCCGTTCAAGGGTCCGAAGGAGCGCGACGAGAACGAGGACGAGCACAACATGTCGACGTCGATCTTCGACCCCGTGCTCGCGCAGCTCGCCTACGAGTGGTGGACGCCTCCGGGTGGGTGGATCCTCGACCCCTTCGCCGGCGGCTCGGTTCGAGGCATCGTCGCGAGCCGGCTCGGCCGACGCTACTGCGGGATCGATCTCCGCCGCGAACAGGTCGAAGCAAACGACGAACAAGCCGGCATCGCCGACCCTGCCTATCCGCCGCACTGGATCCAAGGCAACAGCCTCGACCTGATGCAGGTGCTCGGCGACTGCCCAGAGAAGCGTCCCGCCGACGGCCGGTTCGACTTCATCTTCTCATGCCCACCGTACTTCGACCTCGAGGTCTACAGCGACGACCCGGCGGACCTCTCGAACCTGAGCTGGCAGGAGTTCTGTCGCCAGTACGAGAAGATCGTCGCGAACTGCTCCGCGCTCCTCAAGGACAACCGGTTCGCTGCGTTCGTCGTCGGCGAGGTCCGCGACAAGCGGACGGGGATCTACCGCGGCTTCGTCCCCGAGACGATCCACGCGTTCCAGCGAGCTGGGCTCGGTTTCTACAACGAGATCATCGTCGAGACGAGCATCGCGTCGGCTCCGCTCCGCACCCGGATGTTCACGGCGAGCCGGAAGGTCGTGAAGGTCCACCAAAACCTGCTCGTCTTCGTGAAGGGCGACTGGCGCGCGGCGTGCGCTGCGCTGCCAGAGAAGGTCGGCCTCCTGATGACGAGCGATCAGTGGGCAGCGGCTCAGTCCGCGGCCGGAGACTATGAGGAGGTTCCCGATGACGATCTATAGCCTCGCCGCGGTCGCCGCGTTCGTCGCGGCGGTGATGGTCTTCCTCGACCCGTGGCTCCATGACCGGTACGTCGACGCGGTCGACAGGTTCGGAGAGTGGGTGACGCGATGACGTCTTTCGCCGACCAACTCGCGCGTGGCCAGGGCTTCGAGAACGCGGTCCGCCGCTGGTTCGAAGCCGACGCGTGGCAATACGCTTTCGCGCCTCCCGACCTCGGCCACTACGATCTCCCCGACCTCTTGTTCATGACGAGCGAGTTCGGCGTCCCCTGCTTCATCGACGCGAAACTCAAGACTCATGTCAGTCGTGGTGACACCGGGATGGACTGGGCGCAGTGGCTCCGCTACTGCGAACTGGCGCGCGGTCCAGGCGAGCCGGCGGTCATCATCATCCACGGCGTCGAAACGCTGAACGAGGTCCGGATGATCGTCGTCGGAGTCCACGCTGCTCGCTACAGCCCAGGATTCAACCACGGCAAGGGAGGAGCGTTCTGGAAGTGGGATGACCTCCCGCGGATCGGTTACCTCTCTGACATGCTCGGCGACGAGCCGATGCAGCTGAACCTTCTCGGACCTGGAGAACCCCAACCTCCGGTGCGGACGCATGTCCGGAACCACGCCGCCGACTACCAACGGTACTCCGACGCGAATCCCGAGTGGAAAGAAGCGGCGATCCGCCTCGCTCGGCAGGCGCGCGGCCGCGGGTGCATACGCTATCCGGGTGGCACGAAGGGGTTCGCGAGAGATCTCCGCCGACTCGACTTCCGCTTCGACGATCACCACAACGCGCTCCTGACACGCGAACTCGAGCATCGCGACCCACGGCTCCTCGGACTCTTCGGATTCCGACCGCTCGGAAAGGACGCGACATGACCACCAGGATTCTCTCTGTTCCGATGGACAGCGACGAGGCTCGCGCGATCGTGAAGGACTGGCCGATAGCGGATCTCATCCGCGCGATCATCGACGCGAATCTCTACGGCAACGTCCGCGTCGTCGACGGCCGCTACGAGCCGTGGAAACGAGCATGAGCGTCATCTCTCCCGACCGCGTGACGCCGATCGAACGCCGCGGCGACATCTGGATGAAACGCGACGACCTGTTCGAGGTCCGCGGCCTCCGCGGTGGGAAGGTCCGCACCTGTCTCCACCTCGCGACGACGGGTCAGGGGACGCGGCTCGTCACCGCATCGTCTCGCCACTCCCCCCAGGCGGCGATCACAGCCGCCGTCGCGTCCGAGTTGGGGTTGTCGGCTCGAGCCTATGTGCCGGCCGGCGACATGACGCCACAACTCGAACATGCCGAGGCGCTCGGATGCGAGTTGGTCCGCGTCCGACCAGGCTACAACACCGTCGTCGCGTCTCGAGCACGAGTCGACGCGTTCGATTCGCGGCAGACGCATATCCCGTTCGGGATGGAGTGCGAGGAGGCCGTCGAGATGACGAGCCGACAGGTCCGCTATCTCCCTGACTTCGTACGACGCATCGTCGTCCCCGTCGGCTCCGCGATGAGCTTGTGCGGCATCCTCCGCGGCCTCCGCCGGCACGGCGACATGGACACCCGCATCGTCGGCGTACAGGTCGGAGCCGACCCCTTGCCTCGCATCGAACGCTACGCCGACCCGTTCTGGCAGGCGCAGATCACGATCGTGAAGTCACCGCTCTCCTACCACGATGCGTTCCCGAAGCCGACGCTTCACGGAGTCACCCTCGACGCTGTCTACGAAGCGAAGTGCATCCCCTACCTCCAACCCGATGACCTCCTCTGGGTCGTCGGGGTCCGGCCGACCGGCTCGGTATGATGCCGACATGGAGCCGCACATCCGTGACATCACCGCAGCCGCGGTTCGGGAGCGAGCGCTGCGCCACTGCTGCCGTGAGCATGACTGGCGACGCGCAGCGAAGGTCCTACCCTACGCGAGACGCGACTGGCAGGTGCTCGGCTACGAGTCGTGGCGGCACTACCTCGAGAGCATCGGGTGGACGCGGGACCATGGTCGCCGGCTACTCGTCATCGGCCTCGCGTGGTGGCAGGGCGAACCGTTCCGGTCTACCATCGCTGAGACCCTGCCGCGAGCGCGTCGCCGCATCGCGGCGTAACCCCACCGAGAGGAGCTACCCAGTGAGGACTGTTCTACTCATGCTCGTCGCCGCCGCGATCGGCAGCGTGGCGACGGGTACCGCGATCGGGTACAACAGCACCGATCACCACCGCACGCTCAAGGTCTTCTACGACTACCAGCCGAAGGTCACCGACCGCGTCACGATCCAACCCGGTGACTACTTCGCGTTCTACAAGACCGATCCGAAGAACCCCGACAGCACCTACGAGCTATACGTCAAGAACCACGGCGTCCTCGTCACGGAGCGGGAGTACCCGAGCACGTTCCGCTATCTGAGCTTGACGCATGACTGCAACCTCGGCTGCTCGGATGGTGACTGATGAACGACTTCATCGACACCGTCGTGAAGCAAGCCGCGGAGGCGGAGCCGCTGCCTCCTCCGATCGAGATCATGGTCCACGCGTGCCGGCTCGACATCGGAACCGTCACCTTGCCGACGGGTCACCAGATCGACGCGATCATCCTGACCCACGTCAGTGGCGGAGCGCGGTTCGTCGTTCCCGTGAACGAGGAGTGGAAGCGCGTCATCGCCGCCGCGTTCGGCGGGAAGCCTCTGATCCATGTACCACCTTCCATCTGACCCGAGAGGAGCACGACCATGTTGACCACGAGCACGGAGTTCCACCGCTACGTCCAACGCGCGAGGCGCGACTTCGTCGCCGCTGGCGAGGCGGGACACTTCGACTGTCCGATCACCGACAGCACCGGCCGCGACGGCACCCGGCACTGCGTCATGAGCCGCCTCTACTCGACGACGGGGTGCAGTGGCCTAGCCGCGACTCTCCTCGAACGCGAGTGGCGGGAGATCGTCGGTGAGCAGCCGATCGAGAC
>AR_comb_assmDRAFT_10267470_pt1 | contig 26272 bp, 16 predicted proteins | sample ArasoioldDNA_FD_10543 | JGI IMG/M metagenome (IMG submission 10543) | reverse complement strand
TAGGCCTTGTAATGGCGCGAGCCATTCGAGGATACGCACAGGAAACGGGGATGGCAGTGGGCTTCAAACCGGCGGGCGGGCTGCGCACGGCGAAACAATCGATCGAGTGGCTATCGCTGATGAAAGAGGAACTGGGGAATTCTTGGATAAAGGGCGAGCTTTTCCGGTTCGGGGCGAGTTCCCTGCTGAATGACATTGAGCGGCAGCTGGAGCACTACGCCACGGGACGGTATTCGGCGGATTACCGGCATCCGATCGCGTAGTCGTGCGTGGAAGGTTCTGGCGAACATCCGTCCAGGACCTCAGCGGCTGAAGCCGCGATGATTTCATGACTTGGCGGCGCGCCTGAAGGCGCGCCCTTTCAAAACGATGTGAGTTCAAGTCTTATTGATGCCGCTAGAGTCCAGAGTCAAAACGAATGAGCCTCGCTGAAAAATTCCTGACCATGGAATACGGCCCCGCGCCGGAAGATCCCAAGGATGCGCTGGTCTGGCTGGATGGGCACAAACGGCGATTTGGACACTTCATCGACGGTACATGGCGCGAACCGGCAGAGGACACGTTCTTCGATACGAACGATCCGGCGACCGGAGAGAAGATTGCGGTCGTCGCGCAGGGTTCGGCTGCCGATGTCGATGCCGCAGTGCGCGCGGCACGCAAGGCTTTGCCTGCCTGGCAAGCTCTTTCCCCGCATGTCCGAGCGCGTTTCTTATATGCGATAGCTCGAGCAGTGCAGAAGCATTCCCGCCGGCTCGCGGTGCTGGAGACAATCGATAACGGGAAGCCCATCCGCGAGAGCCGGGACATCGATATTCCGCTTGTGGCCCGGCATTTCTACCATCACGCCGGCTGGGCGCAACTATTGGAGTCGGAGTTTCCCGGATACACAGCTTGCGGCGTGGTGGGGCAGATCATTCCGTGGAATTTTCCGCTGCTCATGCTGGCGTGGAAAATCGCGCCAGCGCTCGCGACCGGAAACACTGTGGTTTTGAAACCTGCAGAGTTCACGCCCCTGACTGCGCTTGCCTTTGGGGATATCTGCCGGGAAATTGGATTACCGGCCGGCGTCGTAAACATCGTTACTGGTGATGGATCCACTGGCGAGGCACTCGTGAAGCATGCCGACATCGACAAGATTGCTTTCACCGGGTCCACGGAAGTGGGACGTGCCATTCGTAGCGCGACGGCGCCGAGCCACAAACGCTTGTCGCTGGAGCTGGGCGGCAAGTCCCCGTTCATTATTTTTGAAGATGCGGATCTCGATAGCGCTGTGGAAGGGCTCGTCGACGGAATCTGGTTCAATCAAGGGCAAGTCTGTTGCGCCGGGTCGCGACTGTTAATGCAGGAGAGTATTGCGGAAGTGTTGGTGGAGAAAGTGCGCGAGCGTATGAATACGCTGCGCGTGGGATCGCCACTGGATAAGGCGATCGACATCGGCGCAATCGTCGCGCCGGTGCAACTGGAGCGCATTCGCAAGCTGGTCGATCAGGGGGTTGCCGAAGGAGCAACCTGCTGGCAGCCGCAACTGGAGATGCCGTCGCGCGGACTGTTCTTCCCTCCCACTCTGCTGAGTAATGTGCATCCCACGTCGATTGTGGCGCAGCAGGAGATTTTTGGGCCGGTGCTTGCAGCGATGACTTTTCGTACGCCTACGGAAGCAGTGGAACTTGCCAACAATACCGTGTACGGGCTGGCGGCGTGCGTCTGGAGTGAGAGCGTCAACGTAGCGCTTCAGGTGGCGGCACAGATCAAGGCCGGCGTCGTCTGGGTAAATTGCACTAATTTGTTTGACGCCTCCTGCGGATTCGGCGGGTATCGCGAGAGTGGCTACGGTCGCGAGGGTGGGCGCGAAGGGCTGTTGGAATACCTCGAGCCGGCATGGTTCAAGTCTGCACCAACACTTCCGAGTGCGACACATTCTGCCGCCAGCTCGGAGGAGCCGCAGCACGCGGATTTGGCCATCGATCGTACGGTGAAGCTCTACATCGGCGGGAAGCAGGCGCGGCCGGATTCCGGCTACAGCATGGAGGTACGCGGCGCGAATGGCGAACTGCTCGGCGAAGCGCCTCTGGGGAATCGGAAAGACATTCGCAATGCTGTGGAAGCAGCGCGTAAGGCAAGCAGTTGGGGCAAGAGCACCGCGCACAATCGCGCGCAGGTCCTCTACTACATGGCTGAGAATCTTTCGCTGCGGCGGGAGGAAATCGCCTCTCGGTTGGCAAAGGCTGTGGGTGCGGAGCAGGCCGGCCGCGAAGTCGCGCTGGGCATTGAGCGGGTCTTCTCTTACGCGGCGTGGGCTGACAAGTTTGAAGGAACAGTCCACAATCCACCATTTCGCACGATCGCCATCGCGATGAAAGAACCGGTCGGCACGATCGGAATCGTGTGTCCCAGTGACACGCCGCTGCTCGGACTGCTGTCGCTGGTACTGCCAGTTCTCGCGATGGGCAATACCGTCATCGCGATTGCTTCAGAGAAATATCCGTTGATCATCGGAGACCTGTACCAGGTTTTCGACACGAGTGATTTGCCGGGCGGGGCCGTGAACCTGCTGTGCGGGTACACGTCGCAACTTCTGAAGACGCTGGCTGAGCACGATGACCTGGATGGCATCTGGTGTTTCGCCGACGAAGCGAGTGCCGCGGCGGCAAAGGCAATGTCGATCGGAAATCTGAAGCAGGTGTTCACCAACGAAGGCCGCGCCATCGACTGGTTCGATGCCAAGCAGGGCGAGGGCCGCTGGTTCCTGGAGCACGCGACACAGGTGAAGAACATCTGGGTACCGTACGGGGAATGAGTCGTGGCGGGGACACTCCTACCCTCGAGCTTGCAGGGGCGAGCAATGCGAGTGAACGCTCTGCGGAGGAAGTCTGCCGCGCTGAGGAGAGCGGACCTCAGGCGCTGAAGCACCGACGGATTTTCAACGGTTTACGGCACGAATAAATTCGTGCCTTTCCCTTTTTTTGTTTCTATAGGACTCTTTCAGCAGCCCGTGAACTCGTGCCCTTCCCTTTACGGCTTGTGTCCCTCATTTGACACAACTGCCAACGCTCACTAGACTCGGCGTCCGCAAGTTTTTCCTCGGAAGACGCCATGCAGAGACGCCCTCGAATCGCTGTAGTCGGCAGCGCCAACATTGACTTGACCACGTTCACAGCGCAATTTCCGAAGCCCGGCGAAACTATCTTCGGGGAGAAGTTTGACCTGGGCTTCGGTGGGAAGGGCGCGAATCAAGCTGTGGCCGCACGCCTGTGCGGCGCGGATGTGTTCATGGTGGCGCGCGTGGGCAACGACCTGTTTGGTCCGGCCACCATCGAGAATTTCAAAAGACAGGGGATCGATGCCACACACGTGAAGCAGGTGGAGGGGCTGTCCAGTGGCGTGGCTCCGATTTTCGTGGACCCCAGTGGGCAAAACCGCATTCTGGTGGTCAAGGGCGCCAATGATGCCGTCAAACCTGAATCCGTGGACGCAGCCGCGGATACACTGAAGCACTCGGACTGCATTGTGCTGCAGTTCGAGATTCCGCTGGAAACGGTTTATTACACCGTCGCGTTTGCGCGGAAACATGGCATTCGTTGCATTGTGAATCCGGCACCGGGGCAGCCGGTTGACATGCACGCGCTTGAGGGCCTGGACTACTTCGTCCCCAACGAGAGCGAAGCCGAGACAATCACCGGCATGCCCGTTCGCAACCTCGAGGATGCCAAGAAATGCGCAGCGAAGCTTTTGTCGGGGGGAGTCCGTCGCGTAATTCTTACTCTGGGTGCCAACGGATCGTTGCTCGCTGGGAAGGACGGGATGGAACATCTGCCGGCGTTCGCCGTCAAAGCAGTGGACAGCACCGGAGCCGGCGATGCGTTCATTGGAAGTTTTGCCGTTTTTCTCGGTGAAGCTGTGGAGGAGCGCGAAGCAGTGCGGTGCGCGAATTTGTACGCGGGGCTCTCAACCACCGGAGTGGGCACCCAGAAATCGTTTTACGACCGCGCTCGATTTGATGCGGAGTGGGCCGCACGGTCGCGAGCGTAGATTGTCGTCAGTGTGGGGCAATTCATCGCAAACGGAAATTAATTGTTTCGAGATTGCAATTGACGTCTGTGTGTTGTGAATGAGTCACTGCGCAAGCGTGCGGATTGTTGCGTTTGCGCGCGAAGTGGCAATTTGACTTGACTTTACGCAGACACACCAGATATAAGGCCGCACATCAGGAACTCCGACTATCGGTGGGGAGGGAGAGTTCCGTTCGTCGTGTGACGGGGTTGCATAAGGGGGAAGTCAATGGTGCAAAGACGCGCGCTGCTCGCTGTCGTTTTCTGTTCATTCGCATTTTCTACCTGTTCACTTCTCTACGGACAAGCTAACGGAAGCTTCTCGGGAACGGTGACGGACAAGACCGGCTCGGTGATTTCGGGAGCGACCGTCCGCGTGACCTCGCAAGGTACGGGTGCGGTCCGCGACACGAAGACCGACGAGACCGGGCATTACCTGATTCCGCTGCTGCCCGTGGCGTACTACACCATCCATGTTGAGGCGTCGGGATTTCAGATCGTCGAACAGTCAGACTTGCGGCTGCAGGTAGATGAGCATCGAGAATTGAATTTCGCTCTGGCACCGGCATCGGTGACGACAACGGTTGAGGTGAACGCAACAGAAGTAGCGGTTGAGGCCACGAATCCAACCCTCGGTCAGGTGATCACCTCCGAGCAGGTGTCCGACCTGCCTTTGAATGGGCGCGATTTTGTCCAGCTTGCTACCCTGACGCCCGGGGTCACTCAGGAAACCAATCCATTCAGTTTCTTCAACAACGGCCCCAGCAGCGAAGTATCGACCCGCGGAACTTTTTCGCTCTCGGTCGGCGGCTCACGTCCTCAAAGCACGGATTGGCTGTTTGACGGCGTGGACAATAACGAATTGACTGCGGGTGGCATCGCGATTTTGCCCTCGATTGACGCCATCCAGGAATTCAAGGTTCTGACCTACAACTACTCCGCAGAATATGGAACCCGTGCGGGACCGACGGTGCTGGTGAGTTCAAAATCGGGGACGAATAAGTTGCACGGTTCCCTCTTTGAGTTCTTCCGTAACACGAAGTTGGATGCAAGAAGTTATTTTGCGACGACCAAGGAGCAGTTCAATCTGAATCAATTCGGCGGTGCTTTGGGCGGCGCCATTCAGAAGGACAAGACGTTCTTCTTTGTGGACTATCAAGCCACCCGGAGGCGCCACGGAGAACCGCACAACGGGCTCATTCCCACTGAGGCGATGAGAAACGGTGACTACACCCTCGACCCGTTGGGAGGTACGCGGGGAGTCACCACTTACAATGGAGCCCTTGTATTTCCCAATATCGTAAATCCCTACACCTTTTCCCCTTTCCAATGTGACTCGGCGAATCCCGCTACCAGCAACCCCCTGGCTCCAGGTCCCGATGGAAGCCAACCCACCCTTTTCGATTGCAACAAGATCCCACGCGCTATGTTCGATCCGGCGGTCAATCCATCGGTTGATCCGTCCGGTCTGGCGATGATCAACCTCTACCCTCAACCGAACGTGATCAACACCCAGACACTTACCAACTACTCAAACGTGCCGGTCAGAAAACTGAATGAAGGCTCGTTCGACATCCGCCTGGATCACACTTTCTCGGCTAAAGATTCGGCTTTTGCGCGATTCAGCTACGACCAGGCCACGAACTTCGTCCCTGGCGGTTCGCCGGGATTCGCGGAAGAGGATGCTTTCGGAAGCACGCAGAACATCGATAACCACGGACGCAATGTTGCGATATCGGAGACCCACGTATTCTCCGAGCGGAATTTCAACCAGTTCACCTTCGGCTTTAACAGGATTTTCAATCACATCTTGTCGTTTGGCGACCGCACATGTCAGTCGGCCCAGTTCGGCATTGCGGGCGCAAATCTCAACAGCATTTGTCCCAACGCTCCGGCCGGGGTAGTGAACCAGTCCACGAAAGACTGCATCAGCTGCGGACTGACTTCAACCCTGATGAACAATTACTGGGCACTGGGAGATCGTGGTTTTGCCCCGTTCCAGGGTGGTAGCAACGTTTTCTTCATCTCTGACTCGTTCGACATGATTCGCGGCAAGCACAACATCAGAGTCGGGGGAAGCATCCGTGCCCAGCAGATGAACGTGCGAACCAATGCGTTTCAGGACGGTTTCTACATCAACTTCGATCTTACCGGCGATTCGACTGCCGACCTTCTCCTCGGGCAGATGGGGGGCGGCCTTCACGATCAGACGTTCTTCGGAGCAACCACCGGGCGCCGCTGGAAGATGTACCGGCCGTACGTAGAGGACACTTGGCGTATCACTAACGACTTGACATTGAACCTCGGCGTGGCATGGGCTCTCGTGACACCAGTCACGGAAGCGCAAAATCGCCAAGCCAACTTTGACTTCGTCACCGGCAGATACTTTATCGCCGGAAGCGTAATGCCGCCCGGCTGCTCGATTTGTGTGAAATCGGACGGCCGCGTAGGAATCGAGTTTGACAAGACTGCCATTGAACCTCGGGTGGGACTCGCTTGGAAACCGTTTGGGTCGCAAAAAACAGCGATTCGCGGCGGTTTCGCAATCTTCCACGACTCTTCCTGGAACCAGGGGGCCCAGGGCCTGTGGGAGAACCCCCCGTACTTCGCAGAGGCCTCCAACTTCCATGGTCCGTGTCCTTTTAACAACAGGACCAATCCCACAGTACTGAACTGCGGCAATCAATATCTGTTCGTCGACACCAACCTTAATCCCATCACTGCACCGCCGAGCCCGCAAGCATTCCCAGGCGCCCTGCAGACACAAAATCTGGACTTCAAGCAAGGCAGGGTGCAGCAGTTCAATCTCAGCGTGGAACGGCAGGTTCCCGGTAATGTAGTCCTTACGGCTGGCTACGCGGGCTCTCGCAGTTCGCACATCCTTGCCGGTCAGGTAAACCTAAATGTCGGATCTCCCACTGCGTGCGGCGTGGTCGCGGGTTACACGCGCGGATGTGGTCCGGGCGGAGCTGCTTTTGCGCCGAAATGGGGCGCACCCACCTTCCTGTTTCCTTTGACGATGAACAGCAACAACGACGTTGGCAAGGCGCAATACGATTCCATCCAAATCAAGGCAGAGACCAAGAGCATCCGCCGTGGCCTCTACGCTCTTTTGGGGTACACCTATTCGCGCACATTCGACACTGGCCTCCCGGACGGTCTGGGTTCGATGCCCGGTGCCACCTACTTCCCGTTGCCGGGATATCAGAAGTTGGATTGGGCGCTCTCGCAGCTCAACCTCAATCATCAATTCACGGCCAGCGTGACTTATGACTTGCCTTTCGGAAAGGGCAAGCAGTTCGGCAGTAGCTGGAGCGCTCCGGTCAACGCCGTGCTGGGAAATTGGGAAGTCGATGTCATCCAGCGCATCACTTCGGGGTTCCCGCTCTTCCTGGTCGACGGGGCCAACCCCTCGGGTGTGGCTTTCTCCTGGAACGGAAATTTCCTGAGCCGGCCAGATCAAGTGGGTGATCCCAATAAACCGGGCCCGGTGGCCGCCAATCCAACGTGTCAGGCACCGTCGAAGATCCACACCTTGGAGAATTGGTTCAATCCTTGTGCCTTTGCACATGCGGCTGCAGGGGAACTCGGGAGTTCGAACCGGGCGCCGCTTTATGGCCCGGATTTCGTGAACACGGATCTCTCACTTATCAAGCACTTCCCTCTTCCCCGCGAAGGCATGAATCTGGACTTCCGCGCCGAATTCTTCAATGTTTGGAATCACCCCCAGTTCTTCCTGAACGGCGGCGGCAATCACCATATGCAGGACATAAACATCGCTTCAAACTTCGACAAGGTTAACAAGACCGTGAATAACCCACGCGTGGTTCAATTCGCGCTGAAGCTCACGTTCTAGGTCAGATTCGTTGCTTCGTCAGGTCCGGGCAGATAGGACATCTGGGAATTCCCGAAGTCCCGTCTGCCCGTAATTTTTGGTTGTGGCATTTTGACGTTCGAGGGGAACTCATGGACCGGCTTGGGCATCAGCTGCAAGCGGTAATTCTTTCCGTCATCATTCTGGCAGTGTCCGCCTCCGCCCAAAAGATCAAAGTCATCGTCGACCAGGACGCGCGGGGGCCGGGTACGAGTGACCAGCAGGCGATTCTTGTATTCCTGCAATCCGATAAGTTTGAAGTTCTCGGCATCACCACCGTGAGCGGAGACCAGTGGGTGAAGGAGGAAACGCAGCACACGCTTCGGCTGCTGGAAATTGCGGGACGGACAGACATCCCTGTGATTGCAGGGGCGGAGTTTCCACTGATCAATTCCAAAGAGGAAAGCGAGCGTTGGGAGGCGATGTACGGGAAGCTGGAATACAAGGGCTGCTGGACAGAACGATTTGAGGCGCAGCGGTCGACTGTTTTTGAGGAACCGTATCATGCGCCTGATGTTGTTCCGCACATGGCCGAGGGCGAGCCTCAGATCCAGCCACAAGCTGGGACCGCGGCGGAGTTCATCGTGCGGATGGTGCATAAGTATCCGGGCGAAGTCGTGTTGTGGGCCGGTGGGCCACTGACGAACTATGCACTGGCCTTGAAACTTGCTCCCGCGGTGGCGACGCTTGCGAAGGAATTTGTCCTCATGGGCGGGGGCCTATACGCAGACAAAGGAGCGATCGATCCGGGCGCGACCGACGCACGGCGGGAATTCAACTGGTGGTTTGATCCGGAAGCGGCACAAATTGTCTTGCGTGCTCCCTGGAAGAAGATGACCATCACGCCCATCGATATTTCGGTCAAGACACGGCTGACTGACGAAGTGCGCGCAACTGTCACCAAGGCGGATACACCCGTCACGCGCTACCTCGCCAAATATTCATTGTCGGGCTACATGTGGGACGAAATTGCGGGTGCGGCATTGATCGATCCGTCGATTATTACGGTGCAGAAACGACTCTACATGGATATCGACATCGATCATGGCGCCAGCTACGGGAAGACTCTCTTCTGGGACGCTTCGGCCCATGTCCCGCCGTATTTGCGGCTGGCCAATGTGCAATTCGATCTGGACACGGCCAAGTTCTACAAACTTTATGTAGAGTTGATGACTCGCCCTCCTCGCCAATGAAAAAGCTTTCGTTTCTCCTGGCTCTTGCGCTAGCTCTCTACTGTTCGCCGTCCTCGGCCGAGACTCGACGGAAAGTCATTATCGATCAGGATTGTGCCGGGCCGGGCGGGAGCAATCTGCAGACGTTGCTGATGATGATCCAATCACCCCAAGTTGAGGTGCTGGGAATAACCGTGGTCACGGGAGACGCCTGGCGCGACGAGGAGGTCGCGCATGCGTTGCGTCTGCTGGAAATCATTGGCCGGACCGATATTCCGGTCGTGCCTGGCGCCGTCTTCCCTCTCGTGCATCGCCGCGAGGAAGCGATGGTACAACAGCAACTGCACGGGAAATTCGCATACGCGGGTGCCTGGGACGAGCGCTGGTGGCACGAGCCATTTGTCCTTCCGAAGCTGCCGGAGGGACAACCCACAACCAAGCCTGCCAACGAAGATGCCGCTCATTTCCTGATCCGGATGGTGCATCAGTATCCGCACGAAGTGACCATCTATGAAGGCGGTCCGATGACCGATCTGGCGCTGGCCATCGCCATTGATCCGGAGTTTCCGAAATTGGCGAAAGAACTGGTCTTCATGGGCGGGAGTTTGAGCCCGCAGACGGATTACCCGGAGTTCGCCAACAATCCCCGGCATGAGTTTAATTTCTGGTTCGACCCGGAAGCGGCAGATGTCGTGTTGCGGGCGCCGTGGAAAAAGATTACCTGCACACCGACGGATATTTCGATTAAGGTTCGCGTCACGCCGGAGTTGATCAAGAGGATTGAGCCGAGCGGAACGGCGGCGGCGCGGTACGTGGCGCGATTCATGCAGACAGAACCCGGCGCGGATTATATGTGGGATGAGTTAGCGGCGGCTGCGTGGATCGATCCTTCGATCATTACAAAACGGGAGACCCGATTCCTGGGTGTGGACCTCAGTCGTGGTGCGGGTTATGGGAACACGCTCACGTGGTCCGAGAAGGATAAGCCGCGGGTTGGCGTGCAGGCGGTAGAGATCCAGATGGATCTGGATACCGAGAAGTTTTACGCGATGTTTGTCGGCTTGATGAGCGCGGGTACGCCGCAGGCTCACTAGAACTGCCTTCATGAATGATGAAATGACACAAAGGGAGTTCACCTCGGGGGCTAAAGCCCGAGTTTATGCGGTCCTTGGCGGCACGACTGAAGTCGTGCCCTTCCCAAATCCATTTGGGAGAAAAGTTCTAGATGCGGGCATGCACGTTTGGCCACGCTATAAACAGATCGGAACTTTACTTTGCCTGAGTGGGTGTGTCCCGCAGGGTGTAAACGAATTGCTGAATCTCGCGGCGTTCCCGCACGAGTTGTTCGGCGGTTTCTTTGGATAGCGCCTCGTAAGTCTGCAATTCTTTTTGGGCTTTTACCGATTCTCCGGCCTGGCGATAAGCCTGCGCCAGGCGATAGTGGGCTTGTTCGAGGCGCGGGTCCGCTTCGATCGCCTTTTCATAGTCGGAGACCGCCTTGGCGACGTTTTTTTGTTCCGCATGAAGAATGCCCAGTTGCAGGTAGGCGGGAGCCAGCTTGGAATCGAGCTGGACAGCCTTCTGCAAGAGCAATTCAACCTGTGACGAGGTGGCGGCATCATCCGCGCCTTTCCTCTGTCGCCAGAGACTGACCGCGTAGTAGTAGGCGGCTAGTGCATTTGTCGGCTGAAGCCGGACGAAACGCGAAAGTTTTTCTGCTGACTCGTGGGAAGCGATTGTGTTCACGGCCTGCAATCTGCCGAGAAAGAGGTATGCGGTAGGGTCATCGGGATTCAGGTCTGAGGCCTGGGACAAGGCCTTAACAGCCTCTTCGTAGGAACCGCGTCCGTACTGTGCAACTCCCAAGCCCAACAGCATGCGAGAGGAACGTGGGAACAGGCGATTGCCCTTGGTAAAGACCTCGATCGCGGGCTCGACCGCGCTATGTAATAGAAGTTCGGCTCCCCAGTCGAACAGATTGGGTTCGCTGACACTCAGTTCAGCAGCGCGCTGGTATTCGCGGACAGCTTCCATAGGATGGCCCTGCTTTTCTTCGATGTCGGCGAGCAGGTGGCGGAGTTCAGCTGTATTATCGCGAGCCAGCAGCGATTGAACATTCGCTCGTGCACGAGGATAGTCGCCGATGTTCGCGCAGGCCAGCGCAAGCTGGTAGGAGTTCTGGTAATCGCCGGGCTTCAATTGCGATGCCTTTTCGAGGTAGGGAAGGCCTTCGCGGACTTTGTTTGCAGACACCAGGTAGCGTCCCGCGTTGTGGTTCGCTTCGAAGCTTTCCGGGTTTCGCTGCACGGCATCAAGCAACGATTTCTCCTCGGAAGCGGTCGTGGTGGAAGAGGCCGGGGGTGAAGCTGCTGAGAGGGAGATGGTCTCTTTGGCGAGAGTTTCAGTCGTGCGCACCACGGTATCGGAGCCGTGGCCACCGAAGTTCGTGGTGTCGCTAACTCCTGCGACCGTGAATTGGGGCTCGTCGAAAAATTCGGGTTGGGCTTGGGGTTGAGTCTTGCTGGATTTTGACGGTCCGAATGCCAGATCGATCCGTTTCGTTTCACCGGACTTGAGAAATAGCGAGCTGAAGACCGCATCATCGAGTCCCGCCATTTCAGCTCGAAGACTATACTGTCCGGGCTTCACGGACGTGAAACGATAGCTACCCTTTGAATCCGTAGTGGTGGCAGCGCTCTTGGTTCCCTGCTGCACCCGCAGGTAAACGGTGGCACCAGCGATGGGACGGTGCTGTGCATCAAGGACGCTTCCCTGCAGGGTAGCGGGCGCGTTGTCGCTCGATTGTGCACAGAGGTTCGAATGAAAAGCAGCGAGGGCCAGAAGAGCGCATGGGACTACCGAGATGCGGAAAATCTTGATCATCCATGTGCTGACGCCGAGGCCCATAAGACAGTCACGCTTTTGAAGTGGTAAGAAGATCGTTGCGCGATTGGTGGCCTATTTTAGTATTTGATGACACCGTCAGCAATCGAACATCGATGAACACCTCAGAGTTGAAGGTACGCATGGTAACGAAGATATCGCCTGTTTGGACGAGGCGCGAGTTCGTCGCTTCAGCCGGAGCTTTGGCGGCGAGCGAGTTGACGCGCGGCCCCTTGGCGGACCGAGGATTTCGGATACAGAGCCCGTCAGAAGAGCGGCGCGGCTCCGTACGTACGATCATCGACACGGACCCAGGAGTCGATGACGCGCTCGCCCTTCTGCTCGCGATGAGGTCTCCGGAACTGAAGATAGAGGCCATCACGGCGGTCGCAGGCAATGTTCCGCTGGAACTAACGCTTCCCAATGCACTGCGCATGGTCGAAGTTGCGGGCCGCACCGACATTCCCGTAGCTGCGGGGGGAAAGGCGCCACTGGTGCGTCGTTTGGTGACAGCCGCCTATGTTCATGGCGAGAATGGATTGGGCGGAACTGTGTTTCCAGAACCAAAGACCAAAGCGATTGCCCAACCGGCAGCGGAGCTGATCCGGGAAATTGCTCGAAAATATCCTAACGAAATCACCCTCCTTACGATTGGCCCGCTCACTAACATCGCGACTGCTCTCAATTCTGATCCTGAACTGGCTGCTTTGATAAGGAGCCTAGTGATGATGGGCGGGTCGCTTTCTGGCGGAAATATCACACCGGCGGCCGAGTTTAACGTCTACGTGGACCCAGAAGCAGCGCGAATCGTCTTTCAGTCGGGCATTCCTGTCACCATGGTCGGACTGGACGTCACGCGTAAAACATCTCTGACGGACGAGCACCTGGGCGTGTTGGAGCAGGGCTCGGGTGCGGTCAATCAAGCCGCGGCCAAGATCGCGCGCAATGCAATCCAGCACAATCGCAACCAGGGTTTTCTGGTCGGACCGAATATGCATGACTCGCTGGCCGTGGCAGCACTCATGGATCCTTCGATTTTGAAATGGAAGGACTATTACGTGGACGTCGAGACGGCGGGTGAACTCACGGCGGGCGAAACGGTGGGTTACAGTCCAAGTTCGGGCGATTTGCGCCGACGCCCGGAGATGGAAAAGCAAGCTGCGTTGAATATGTCGATTCGAGGGTCGGCGCCGACTCTGGCCAGTACGAAGACGTCGCCGATCATACGGGATAAGTTCGTTCCCAACACAAAGGTTGCGGTGGATGTGGATTCTGCGAAATTTTTCGACCTCTTTATTGGGCGTTTGTCAGGAAAATCCCTGGGAGGTTCTGGTTAACCGAAGCGGAGTCTCTCAGCGGGTAAGCCGCATTGAATTGTGGAGAGATCGGACGGCCTGAAGGCCGTCCCCTTCAAAGCGCAGATTTTCAGAGTCTCTGTGAATTTCAGATTCCAGTCGTCGGACAACGCTTGTTTCTGACGGCTGACACTTGGGACTCGATTGGCTCACGAGGTGAACGATGAGGGTAAGCGGGTTCCGTTTGATAGCAATCGTTGCGGTGTTGGCGACATGCGTGACGTCCTGGGCGCAGGAGAAGCGAAAGGTCATCATCGATCAGGATGCGGCTGGGCCTGCCGGAACGGACTTGCAGTCAACATTGCTTCTGATCCAGTCACCCCAGACAGACGTGCTTGGGATCACGGTCGTCACGGGCGACATGTGGCTTAAGGCGGAGATCGCACACACGCTGCGGATGCTGGAACTCATCGGGCGGACGGATATTCCTGTAGTAAGGGGAGCTGAATATCCGCTGGTAAGGCGAAAAGAGGAGACGGAGATTCTAGAGCAGCTTTACGGCCCGTTCGCGTGGTTGGGGGCCTGGACACCGCGCCTGTATCATCCGCCGGATGAATTGGGCGACATGCCGGAGGGTAAGCCGACCACGAAGGTGATTGATGAAGACGCTGCGCACTTCCTCATTCGCATGGTTCGCAAGTATCCGCACGAGGTTTCGATTTATGCGGGCGGCCCGATGACGAATCTGGCTCTGGCGATTTCCATTGATCCAGAATTTGCCGGACTGGCCAAAGAGCTTGTCTTCATGGGGGCGAGTTTGAGCCCGGAGACGGACGATCCTGAATTCATCAATACACCCAGGCGCGAATTTAATCTGTGGTTCGATCCGGAGGCGGCGCACATTACCTTGCGGGCTCATTGGAAAAGAATTGTCTGCACGCCAGTAGATATTTCCGTGAAGACGCGAATGACCAACGAACTGATCAACAAGATTAAGACAGGCCAGTCTCCTGCTGCACGCTACGTGGGCACGTACGCGCGATTGCACGGCGAATACAACTATCTATGGGACGAATTGGCAGCCTTGGCGTGGCTGGATCCGAGTCTGATTACGAAAAAAGAGAACCGCTACATGGATATCGAGTTGCAAGGCGGTGCGAATTACGGCAACACGCTGACCTGGGTTGACAAAGACAAACCGAAGCTCGACGTTCAGCCGGTGGAGGTGCAGGTGGATCTCGATAAGGAGAGGTTTTACAAGATGTTCGTGGATCTTCTGATGGCAGGTACGCCGCAGTCGCGAGGGCAGTAGGGAGGACTCAGGAATCAGCAATCAGCATTAAGCGTTCCCTCAGGGGCTGAAGCCCGCATATTTTGCGGCCTGAGTGGCTCGGCTGAAGCCGAGCCCTTCCCAAAGCCATTTATGAGTAGCTTGTCGGCAATTAGCAGGCGCACTTAGCATTTGGCCTTGATGCGGTTGAGATGAACAATGTCTCGGAATGCCTGGGGGTTCAGCAAATCCCTGTTAGGGTAGGGCTGTGTCCAGACGGAATATCGACATCAATCCGACCAACAACGACTGGCTAAATGCCGATCTTAGTGAGTGCTTCTTACTGTGGGAGCTCGGCGAGCGCCCGCTGTGCCTGACTATGGCCGGGATGTTGCTTTAATAATTCCAGCAGGATTGAGCGCGCTTTCTGTGGTGTCCCTTCCAGCGCATAAACTCGTGCAAGATTCAGGTACGACTGGTCGAACGCGGGTGCGACGCGGATGCATTCCTCGAAACTTGCGACTGCCTGATCGCGCCGCTGTGTTCGCAAATACAGCACGCCGAGGTTATTCAACGCCTCGGGATAGGCCGGGCGAAACTTCAAGGCTTTTTGCAGATAGTCGTAGGCGCTATCGGAGTCATTAAGCTGCGCGTAGACCATCCCGAGGCTGTAGTTCGCCTCAGGATCCTGCGGGTCCACAGCAACCGCCCTCGCCAGCGTCTCCTTGGCATTTTCCCATTGCTTCTGCTGACGATATGCGTTGCCAAGATTGGTGAGGGCGACCAGATGATCGGGACTCAGGCGGAGTGCTTCCTGAAAGTTGCGAACGGCGTCGCCGAAATTTCCTTCGCGGGTCGCCAATAGTCCGAGATTATTCCACGCGTTGGGAAGCGTTCCGGGATAACCGGAACGCTGGCCGACGGCTTTTTCAAAGCTATGCCTGGCTTCCGCCGTCTTCTGCTGCTGGAGGTAGACACTACCTAAGCCATACAGAGCCTCGGCGCTGGCAGGGTCATCGGCGAGGGCGTGCTGGAACGACGCCTCGGCTTGTTCCATGTAGCCTCGCTGATAGAAGACCGAGCCGAGTGACAGATAGTTGCGGGAATACTCCCGGGAGTCGGTCACTCCGCGAAATGGCAGCGCGAGCGCCAGTCGCTCGGATGCGGTCGTTGGGATTCGTTCGACGTCGCGTTCGAGAGTCCCGGGGTCGGTGGGCCCCTGATATACCTTCACGATCTCGCCTTTTTCGTTGAGTAAGAACGATGTGGGCAGGGTGAGATCGCGGTGTCGATCAAACAGGTAGCGATACAGGGTGTTGTAGATACTTGCGACGTCATCTGACGCACGCAGCATGGGAAACGAAAACGAGTGGTCAGCGGCCGGCGCGCGCTTGCTTCCGGCGTCAGTATCCACATCCACGTCGATCGCAATCAAGCCGAGACCTCGCTTCCGCCAGGACGTGTGTAATCGATCGAATGCGTTCAGTTGTTCCACCCAATCCGGAGATTTCGTCGTGCCGATGGCAAGCAAGGTTGGCTTCCCGTGGAGGGCCGCCAATGTGTGCATGCGGCCAGCTGAATCCGGCAACGTGAAGTTAGGCGCGGCAACCGGGGCCAGAAGCCAGGTTTCTACGTTCGTCGGAAGTTTTTCGACGTTGGCGAGTTCACGGTCCGTTAGTGCAACACCTGCTGACTCTTTCTCCGGCGCTTTGACCTGGAACGGCTCGGTGCGAATCTTGTCGGAGCCTTCATCAATCCAAATCCTGTGATTGGCCGGCAAATCGTGGAATTCCTGCTTAACTCCACTGGGCCAACGAACTGACGCTCGCGGAACACCTTTGGCAGAACCCAGTCCGAAATGGATTTCCTTGCTGTGTTGCGAGAGGAAACCAGATCCCGCTTGCACAGTTTTGGACTGTCGCCCGTTCCCTGTTTCGACCGTGACGATCGCCCCGATCGCATCGCGGTTGCTTTTTGTTCCACCAAGCCTGAAGGCTATCGACGGGCCAAGATCAGGAATCACGCTTTTAAGCACGCGCAGTTGAGGGGCGTTACGATTCTTCAGAAAGATTTCCAATCGGCCGTCGTGGTCGAAATCAGACAGAGCAAACGACCGCCCATCCTCTAAGAAATCAATTCCCACCGCGCCCGAGACATCGGAGAATGTCCCGTCACGATTGTTCGCGTAAAAGACGTTGCGCTCGTAGCCACTCCATGTCGAGTCCGCACGGATGAGTTCGTTAATTGCGTTCCAGCCCTGCTCGTAGTCTGATGAAGCCGTCGCTCCCTGCGGAGATTTCGCCACGACCTGCCGCCAGAAGAAGCTATTCAAGTCTTCACGAGACGGTCCGGAGACCATACCGTTGGTGACGTAGAGATCGGGATATCCGTCATGATCAAAGTCCCAAGCATCACTTGACCATGACCAACGGCCCATCTGCACGTTGGCCGTGGCACTCCTGTCTTGAAACTTTTCGGCATTGTTGTTGCGGAAGAGAGAATTGCCCATCGCGTGCTTCTGGTACAGAGCACGCACCGAGTCGGGAGCATCCTTCTGGAAAATCTCCTGCTCGGAAAGCCTCTTCCCCGCGGCCGTCCACATGTTGGCGACGTAGAGGTCTTCCGCGCCGTCGTTGTCATAATCAAACCAGCAAACACTCATTCCCGCGCCGGTATCTTCCACGCCTGCCTGCGCGACAACATCGGTAAAGGTGCCGTCACCATTATTGCGATAGAGATTCTTTCGGCCGAAATCGTTGACGACGTAGAGATCCGGCCAGCCGTCCAGATTGAAGTCATTCCAGCCGCAGCAGAAGCTGTAGCGCGTGTTGTTTTGATTCAATCCGGACTCAGCAGTAACGTCGCGAAAGGACCCGTCATGCTGATTGCGCATGAGAAAGTTGGGTGGTCCATTCTGCGCGTCGTAATAAGGGAGCGGATACTTGTACTGGTCCGTACCCTGATAGTAGGAGTAGAGGCAAAAGTAAATGTCGAGCCATCCGTCGCGGTCATAGTCGGCGAGTGCTGCGCCTGTGAAAGTTCCCTGCGGAGCGCTAGCAAACTGGAAGGCGGCCAGCTTCTGGCGAAACTTGCCTGCGCCGTCGTTCACGAAAAGCAAGGGGCCGTTTGTCCGCACGACGATCAGATCCTGGCGACCGTCGTTGTCGATGTCCGCGAACAACGCACAGGCGGTGTTTTCTAGAACGCCAAGGCCCGACACTTCTGTGATGTCTTCAAACGTGCCGTCGCCGCGGTTACGAAAGAGGCGATTGGGTAGTCCCGCTGGCTGGCAAACGTAGAGGTCGTCGAAACCGTCATTGTCGATGTCGCCGACCGAGACTCCGTTGTGACCGTAGATATCGACTCCGCAGGCTCCATCGAGAATTGTTCGCCAGTAGTCGGAGCCGTGAAGAAGTTGGGAGGGATACGATGAATTGCCGCCGAGAGTCTCAGCGGAGATGTCCACGAAAATTGGACTGAAGGAAATACTGCGTACTTCGTCCCGACAGTTCCACCTGCGGACGGCGAACTTCCCTTCTCCGATCGTTGCCCATTCAATGTCCCATTCGCCCACGCGCTGCTCGCGGTGGAAATCGTCACCTGTCCCGACGAATTCGTAGCGAATACGCGTTCCAAACCTGCCAGGAATACCACAGGGCGATGAAGAAGAACCCGCATCAATACTCGTAACCTGAAACTCCGCGGTGATCAGCCTCTTGACCGACCTCAGAGAGGAACGAAACCCGGCAAGGAATGCAGCTTTTGCAAGAGTTGGCTCAGGGGAAAACTCTTGTTGATGAACTTGAACTGCCGGGCCGGGCCGCACCAGCTTTGTTTCCGTTGCCTGCATCGAGGCCCCTAAGAAGTCTTTCGCCAGTGACGTCTCAATACGTGCGACGTCGCGCGGAGACTGAAGCAGGCTCGAGCTCCAGCCGCTGAGAATCGCTGATATCTGGTCGGAATATTTTTCGGTCTTGAACTCATCAAGACCTGCCTGAACCTTCAGTAGCGTCGCATCGAGAGGGCGAGGCGAGCGGTAATGCGGATGCAGGTGAAATTCGGCGGATGGTGAATAGGCAGCGGGCGAATCAAAGGGAAAGAGTCGTCCGAATGCTCGCTGCGGCCATTGGCCCAAAGCCCAAGCGGCAGAGGCACGCTGGCAGCATTGCTGGAGAAATCTGCGTCGGCGGAGGTCCACCGATGGACGCGTCTCCTCAGGCCGACTCAGAGCAATTCCCCCCGAAATCCATGCGTGTGAGCGGAAATCTAACAGCGGCAGCGGAGAGCGTCAACGTGGGGCGGGTGCCAGAGGACATCTCATGATGAATCTTCACTACAGCGGTACGCCTCAGGGGCTAAAGTCCACATCCTTTGTGGCCCTTTGACGGCACGGCCGAAGCGGTGCCCTTCCCAAAATTATTTATGAAGATAGCCTCTGTTAGTTCCGAACGCCTTTCATGTTGAGCTTGATGCGATAAATGCTCGTGCTGGCGGTGATGTAAAGCGTCTTGCCGTCCTTGTCGCCCCAAGCCACGTTGCTGACGCGCTCAGGAATTTTGACGGTGCCGATATGCTTCCCTTCAGGGGAGATGATCCAGACACCACCCGGACCGGAACCATATAGATTGCCTTTCTGGTCGACGCGGATTCCATCGGGTCCGCCGTCGGCGGTGTCGCCGCTGGGATCGCAGAAAAGCGCGCCGTCGCTGACCGACCCGTCTTTTTGTACGGGGTAGCGCATCCAGATTTTCTTGCCCGAGTCGGCGATGTAAAGGAATTTTTCGTCGGGAGAAAAAGCGATCCCGTTAGGACGCGGGAGGTCCTTGATTACTAGTTGCAGCTTATCGCGGTCTGGAGCAGCACCCGGCTTCTGCTGACGTGCGGCTGGAATGCGATAGACGCCGTTCACCTGCAATTCCTTCTGCGGGTCGTTGTCGCTCTGGGTCGGTAAGCCATAGGGAGGGTCGGTAAAGTAGAGCGATCCGTCAGATTTGTAGACGAGATCGTTGGGGCTGTTGAGCTTCTTCCCTTGATAGGAGTCGGCCAGCACCGTGATCTGTGCCTTTGGGTCGACGGACTCGAGGCGCCAAACGTTGCGGCGGCCATGTCCGGCAACTGTCACGCGGCCATCAGGATCGAGGGTCAAGCCATTCGATCCTGGTTCTGGCCCGCCGTAGGGCGCCGAACCCATGTAACCGCTGGGATGGATGAAGACACTCGCTCCCTTCCCCGGTATCCACCGAACCATGTTGTTGGCTGGAATCTCTGAAAACAGAAGGCTGTCTTCGCGCGTCCAGACGGGCCCCTCGGTCCACTTGTCGAAGCCACCGGCAACTTTCTCGGCGGCCGTCTTGGTCGACACGATCTCATCGAGGGCGGGATCTAGTCTTTGGACTTCCTGCGCGGATGCGGAGTTCATAAGAGTGGCCACAAACACCAGTAAGACGCCCAGTTGCGCTATTGTCATGCGCGGCATTTTACACAAAAGCAGGAAGGATGCTCAGACTTCATGGATCGGGCTGGGAAATCGAATCGGGACGGCAATGCCTGAATTGCTTCTCCCGCGCAGAATGAAGCGCCATCGCGCAAATATCTATAATGGTCAAGCACGGATCGCGATCGTGGGATCTGAAACGACAATTCGACTGATTCGTCAGCGTATTGCGGTGCCCGTGTGTCTCCTGGCGCTAGTCTGCGCAGGCGCCGGATCAATCAACGGCCAAGCCGCCGATCCTTCTAAGTCCGGCTTTCGCGACAGCCCGGAAACGCATCTCGGCCGGGGCTATGACGCGCTCAAGAACGATCGCTATGACGATGCGGTGAACGAGTTCCGTGCAGCCCTTGCGCTTGATCCGACGCTGGTGCAGAGAGCGAGATTCCCCCTGGCCGTCGCTCTGTTTGAGATGCACAAGCCTGAGGAGGCACGCCGGGAATTCGAAGAGGTACAGCGCGAAGTTGGCGACCATCCCAATGTGTCGTATTACCTTGGAAGGCTGGACCTGGACGGAGAGAACTATCAGGGCGCCATCCGCAATTTAACGCAGGCGATTGCAAAACCGCCGTTCCCCGATACTGCCTACTACTTGGGATTTGCCTACTTCAAGCAAGGAGATCTGGTTGGCGCCGAGAAATGGCTGAAGGAGGCTGCCAAGGTGAATCCAAGCGATTCTCGCGTCCAATACCAGTTGGGATTCGTTTATCGCAAGCTAGGCCGGGAGGTTGAGTCACGAAAGGCGTTGGCTCTTTCGAAGGAGCTCCGCGAGCGCGACAGCACTGAGAGCCAATTGCGCCGCGAGTGCGGAGAAAAACTGGAGAACGGGCCGAGCAAGGAAGCGCACGCTGTCTGCGAGCAGTTATACGATCCCAACAACGCGGAGCGCCTGACAGCACTAGGCACTCTCTATGGCCAGCACGGAGATGCCGAAGCAGCCCTGAAACCGTTCCGCCGTGCTGCCGAACTCGCGCCTCAATCTCCGCAGATGCAGTACAACCTGGCCATGGTCTATTACCAACTAAAGCGCTTCTCCGATGCAGAAGTGCCCCTGGCGGGTGCTCTCAAACGCTGGCCCGACTTGTTTCAGCTGAACGCTCTGTATGGAGCGGTTCTTTTGAACATGGGAGACGAGCAGAAGGGTTATGCAGCGCTCAAGCATGCGCATGAACTCAACCCGGAGGATGCTGGAACCCAGGACCTTCTGTATCGCGCGGCTCTCGCGCTCGCCGAGAAGAGCCAAGAGGCGAAGCAATATACCGAGTCGCTTCGTTTCCTGCAGGAAGCTGCCAAAGTACGACCAAGGGAACCCGCACCCCACAAAAAGATGGCCGAGATTTATACGCTGACGGCCCGGACAGCAGAGGCAACCGCCGAACAGCGTGAGGCCGAGCGGCTGGCAAACCACTCAGCGGATTAAAATTCTAACGGGGAAGCCTCGCGCCGAAGGAAGGTCGACGAGTGCGAACGATATAAGTGGATTCCGTGCGCGTATCCACTTCCGTTCCTTGAAAACTCGACCCAGCAGTCTGGGATGGCAACAGCCATGAATTTCGTTTGGGACAAGGGGGCGAGGGCGCTCGTTCCATGCCCTGCAATTTCAAGCTGGAGTTGGCCTTCCTGCATTGAGATCCGTGCAGTTGGATCTTTGCCTGCTTGGCCGATGTAAGTGCCCGCGTAGGATTGTAGCGTTTGAGCATCGATGATTGCGGCCTCAGTTGACCCAGCCCCAGTTACACTGCTATGCGGTGAGGACGGATTACTCTCGGATGGCGCAGCAGCCTGCCTGTGCGACTTGAAGACCAGCACGACTCTGCCCTGGTCGGTGTATAAATCTTCATCGCCGACTACTTTTGTAGCTTCCTGTCCCGACGGCTTCGCCTTCCACGATTCCGGTGGACTGATCACAGGCTGCTGGATCCACACAAAGGACGGATGATTCCACGCGTAGCCCATCGTCCAGCAGGCAGCGTCTAGAACGAGAATGGAGAGAAAGGCGCCAAAAAGGAGAGCCTGCGTGCGCGGCTTGTTGCTCTCAAACGTTTGGAAAAGAGGGACGCCATTCGGAGTTGCGGCAATCGCCGGCTCTTTCCAGAATTCCGGACGCAATGTCCATTGCCGCACTAGCGAGATGATGGCGTCCACCAACAGCTTGGCGGCGGCCGTTCCGTCTTGCGTATCGTCAAAGATCGACTGCATCTCGTCGCCGAATCGCTCTTGAAACCGCGGCGGATGCGCACGCAGTACGCAGCGATAGAGGAACCGAAGCATCACGCCCTCCTTGGCCGGATCTGCAGACGCATTTTGCCTTCGCGCACGACGCCATCGAGCCGGGCAATTTCGGCGGTGAGGACTCCGCGGCCGAGCGAACTCAGACGGTAATAGCGGCGGCGCGGATCGTCGTCGCCCGGACGATGCCCCAACTCCTCCACCAGCCGACGATCAATGAGCTTCTGCAGATTGTCGTAAAGGGTTCCAGGGCCCAATTTGTACTGCCCGTCCGATTGCCGCTGTACTTCCTGCATGATTCCGTACCCGTGCAACTCCTCCCCTGCCAGCGACAGCAGGATGTGAAGCGTTGCGGGCGAGAGCGGCAAGAACGAACTGATGTCATCTTTCATACTCGGATATCGTTATATCGGACTCCGAGTTATATGTCAAGAGATGCAGCAGTCAAGGGATCGGATTGGTTTTACTCCGGTATGCCGAGTCTTCGCATAAGGTCGGCGTAGCGGGGATCCGAACGAATCGAATCGAATGCGGGGAAACGAATGTTATTGATCAATTCCTCGTCTTCTTCGGCGTACGCCTTTTCGAGGCGCTCGAACGCCTTCTCGCGGTCTCCGACGAGGGCGTAGGCACTGGCCAAGGGCGACAGCCGGCTTCCTTCGGATGCCGTAGCCAACGTCAAAGCGAGGTAACCCTTTGCATCGGAACTGAACGAGCCCGGCGCCGATCGGAATTTCTGCAATTCAGCAATGGCCTCCGGGAAGCGCCCTGTCACCGCATACAGTTGCGATAACTTATAGTGCGCAGGCTTGAAATTCGGGTCGCTTTCCAAGGTTCTCTGGAATTGCGCCAACGATTCCGGGTAGCGGTGAGCCTCCATAAGGATTGCCGCATAGTTCGTGTTCACGATGAGTGAGAGAGGATCGAGGGAGATCGCCGTGCGGAATTCCTCGAGCGCCTGGTCCATGCGCTTCTGAGGCGCGAGAAATCCCATCGCATAGAAATAGTGCGCGTTAGCGCTATTGGGATTCAGTTCGAGCGCGCGGTGGAATTCTTGCTCCCCTTCGCTCCATTTCCACGCCTGGCATAAGGCGATGGCGCGCGTAGTGTGGGCTTCGGGAAGCGAGGGGTCCAACTCTAACGCCCGCCGCGAGGCCTGATCCGCGATCAGGCGCGCCTGTTTGGAAGTGATTCCTACGTCGTAACCGGGCGCCACGCTATATGTGTCAGCAAGGCCGGTATAGGCCAATGCGTAGTTGGGATCGGCGGCGATCGCCTGCTGGAAGAGATCGATACTTCTTTTGAGGCCCTCGGGCGTCCGGCCGTACCATTGCTGGCGCCCCTCCAGGTACAGGCGATAGGCTTCAGGATTGCTGGTACCGGCGCGACCCAGGCGCTGTTGCTGGCCACTATTTACGTGACTGCGGAGGCGGCTGGAGAGGTCGCGCGATATGTCACCTTGGACCTGCATCACGTCAGCCAACTTGCGTTCGTAGTGCGAACCCCAGAGCTCAGAGCCATCTGACGTATTGACCAGGTCTGCCTGGACGGCCACTTGATCGCCACGCTGAGAGATGCGGCCCACAAGCACGGCCGCAACCTTGAGGTTTGCGCCGATCTGCCGAGGATCCTCCTGGCTGCCTTTGAAGCGGAAGACCGTGCTGCGGGCCATCACCTTGAGGTCGGGTAGTTGCGAGAGTGCACTGATCAGGCTCTCGGTCATGCCGTCGCTCAGATACTCATTGTTAGGATCGGCGGTTGCATTGACGAAGGGCAGCACGGCGATCGAGTTGATCTGGCCGCGTGCGACACCTCCCCGCAGGAGGTAAGCCCCGATCGCAGCGGCAGCCAGCAGTACTGCGACAACAACAGCGCCGATCCAATACATCCGGGAACGAGTCGGTAAAGCCGCGGCAGGCACAGACGATGAACTCTGCGAAGCTGCCACCCCAACGGCAGATGACACACTGGAGGAACGGCCCGAATCGAGATCACGCTTCAGACGCGCGAGATCACTGCGTAGATCGGCTGCGCTCTGGTAACGCAGGTTTCGGTCTTTTTCGAGAGCCTTCTGAATAATTCGCTCCAGATCGGCCGGGAGGTCTGGGTTGAGGCGCACCGGTGAGACTGGTGTCTCATCCAGGATGGCCTTGAAAATGACGGGCGAGCTCTCGCCGCGGAACGGCACGACTCCCGTCGACATTTCGTAAAGCACGGATCCGAAGGAAAACAGATCACTGCGAGCGTCCAGTTCCCTGGCGCGTGCCTGTTCCGGCGACATGTACGATACCGTGCCCAAGGTTGACCCGGGACTGGTCAGATGCTGCTCATCGATGGTGCGGGTGTTTTCGGTCCCGATGGCGCTGGTCGTTTGAGAAACGGCGCCGACTTTGGCTAAACCGAAGTCCAAAATTTTGGCGTGACCACGTGTGGTAACGAAGATGTTTGCCGGCTTGATGTCGCGATGAATGATGCCCTTGGAGTGCGCGGCATCGAGGGCGTCGGCCATTTCGATGGCGAGCGATAGGAGCGTCTCGTTGTCCATGGGACGCCCGGCGATCCGATGCTTCAAGGTGCTGCCCTCGAGAAACTCCATCACGATGAAGGAATGCCCCTCGTGCTTGCCGATTTCGTAGATCGTGCAGATGTTGGGATGATTGAGGGCTGAGGCCGCCCTAGCCTCTCGACGAAAACGTTCCAGGGCCTGCGGATCCCGGGCCAGGTCATCGGGCAAGAATTTGAGTGCCACGAAGCGGCCGAGTTCAGTGTCCTCGGCTTTGTAGACGACGCCCATACCGCCGCCGCCCAGCTTGTCGACAATGCGGTAGTGCGAAACCGTTTCCCCGATCATGGAGTCGGTTCATGTTAGGGGGGATTAGAGGGCGCGTCAACAAACGGCGGGCTTACTTGCCCTGACGCCAAGAAACAGTGACAATGAGCCTCGATTTTGTGCACATCCAGGTGCAAACATGTCCCTGACCGTTTTTCTCTCACAAGCTTGGTCCGATGACCGAGGGCAAGACGTCGCAGAATACGCCGTAATATTGGCGGTCATAGTCGTTGTTGTGGTGGGCACAATCACTGCGCTTTATCTGAAGCTGAAAGGTATGTAGTATCCCCGCTCCTTCTTGGACGGTCGTCCGGGGCAATGAGTGTAACGGCGATATCAACAGCTGGGAACAAGGGGAATTGTCTCGGCCCAGCCTAGGGAACTGTCATCTAGAATCCATCGTATTCCAACGATATGCCTATCCGCTGTCAGCCGCTCGCAGAATTCTGGCCAAGCCCCAAGAACTGCGGTCTCATCCTTGCCTCGCTCCTTTGTCTCTTTGTCGCCAGCGGCTTAGGGCAGGAACCGGTCCGGGTTAACGTCAGGCTGGTGAATGTCGCGTTCTCGGCCCGCGATTCGCGCGGCGCTCTCGTCGAGAACCTGACCAAAAACGAAGTCGAAGTCTTCGAGGACGCTGTGCCTCAAAAAATCTCCTTCTTTGCCCACAGTGTGGATGTCCCCCTTACTCTCGGGCTAATTGTGGACTTCAGCGGAAGCCAGGATCAATTCTCCAAGCAGCATGAGCGTGAGCTTCAAGTCTTCTTGAAGAACGTCTTGGGCTCAAAGGACCGAGTATTTCTGGTGTGTTTCGGAAATCACGTCCGGCTGGTCAGTAACTTTTCACAGTCTGGCGTGCAAATGATGCAACAACTCGACACCTACCGGCACGATGGTGGACACTTCCCTGAATTGGGCCCAAAAGAAAGCCGCGATCTCGGCACTGCTTTTTACGACTCAATTTTCTACTCCGTCACCGAAAAACTGTCTAACGAAAGTGGCCGCCGGGCGCTGCTCGTTTTCAGCGATGGAGAGGACAACTCCAGTTCTCACGACATGATTACAGCAATCGAGGCTGCCCAGAGTGCAAACGTTCTCATTTTCACCATTCGCTATACCGAGAAAAAGCATGGCAAGCTTACTGCCCGCAACAAATACGGAATCCGCGTGATGGACCGTGTT
>AR_comb_assmDRAFT_10175643_pt1 | contig 26443 bp, 45 predicted proteins | sample ArasoioldDNA_FD_10543 | JGI IMG/M metagenome (IMG submission 10543) | reverse complement strand
GAGCCGCGCACACGCTCGCCCAGCCACGGCTGCGCGCGCTCGCCGTTCGTGTTCTCGCCGCTTCCGTCGCCGTACGGCGGGAGCGAGAATGCGCAGTAGATGTCGCCGTCGCCGATGCGCGCGTAGATGAAGGCTGAGCGCGCGTGAAGGAGAGACGTCAGCAACGCCGCGCTCGCGTCAGCGCTGATCTTCACGACACTCCTGCGAGAGCCGGACGCCACTCGTGCACAGTCTCGGAGACGAACGAGAACTGGTCTGTCGATTCGACCAGCGCGAGCAGTTCGTCGAAGCGCTCCTCGATCCCGTTCCCGCAGACGTTCTGGATATGCCCGTGCCAGTGCTCGCCGTCGCCGAGACGATGAACGCGTAACCCGCGAGGACGACGCGCGTCGTTGTACGGCTGATCTGCGACCCACCATCCGCAGTCGAGCAGCGCTGTGTAGCACTCGTCTGAGATCTGCCAGCCGGGTGCTTTGAAGCCGCGCACGAACCGTTCGGGTCGCCACTCGATGACGTCGCGCATCCGCCAGTAGTCCCAGCTCAGACATTCAGTCGCGGGCTCACCGTGGAACCACCCGTGCACCGCTAGCTCACACCAGTCTGGGACGCTGCTCCAGAACGAGCCGTCCGGCCCGCCCAGACCCGGGATCGCGAACAGCGTGCAACGAAAAGACGAGTTCGCGCCGTGAAGACGTTCGAGCAGATCGAGCCGGTGGTTGTTCTGCCAGAAGTCGTCGAAATCGATGATCACACCGGGCCGCCTTCGAGGACACGCCGCTCGAAGTACCACGGGTACTGGCGGTGCTGCCCGTCTGTCGTCTCATAGTGGTTGACCTCGACGTCGCGCATGTAGCCGCAGCGCCCGCCGCGCGCGCGATGCCAGGTCGTAATCAGCTCGTCGCCGGCCCAGAGCGGCTGCTGCTCGTCGAAGCGATAGCCGTCAGCTGAGAGCAGACGCGCCGGGATCGCCATAAAGATCCCGCCCAAGATCGTCGTCTCGTCGAACACCTCTCCATCGAGTTCGCGCTCCTCGATCGTCGGCGGCGGGTTGCGCAGCCCGCGCACACGCGGAGAGACGATCGCCTGAGACTGATACGCCAGCGTCGCCACTCTCTGGAGCGTCCCGCGGTCGACGACCTCGCAGTCATTGTCGAAGCGCACGACGACGTCGTACTGAGCTGCGTCGCAGTAGTTGTCCAGCATGAAGTTCAGGCCGCGACAGATGCCGACGTTCTCCTGAAGCGCGACCACGCACGCGTACGGAAGACGCTCGCGCAGCCACTGAACCGTCCCGTCCTTCGACCCGTTGTCGAGCACGTACCAGTCGAAGTCGCACCCGGCGTGCTCCATTAGCGACGCGAAGCAGTGGCGGGTGTAGTCGAGCCGGTCGCGGGTCAGTGTCAGTACGGCGATGTCCATCACGGGTTCTTCGGGTGAAGCCGCTCGATCCGCGGGAGCACGAGCAGGAACGTCACAACCAGCTGCGCCAGCGCGACGATCAGCGAGACGAGCGCGATGACCAGCGCGGCGGTCGTCACACCTTCTGCTTCTGCCGCTGCTTCGCGGCTGCGCGCCGCTGTTCGCGATTCAGCCCGTTCTGCTCTGCGATCACGAGCGGCCCGATCTCGCGCGGCAGCTCCAGCTGGTCAAGCACCGGTGTCCAGTACTCGGCGAAGACGCAATCCGCGTCGTACGCGAGCGCGAACTCGCGCGCCTGCTCGCGCAGCTGCTGGTCGCCGCGCGTCTCGTACGCCTGCTCAATAGCCTGGTAGATCTCCGCGACAGACGGGCACTTGTACCAGGCGCCGTGAGGCGGGTCGTAGAAGTCGTCGCCGTCGACGAGCCATCCTGCGCCGAGCAGCTCGGGCATCGACGTGCAGTCGTTGACGATCACCGGGACGCCACACGCCTGCGCCTCGATGATCGGGATTCCGAATCCCTCCCCGTAGCTCGGGTTCGCGAGCACATCGAAGACGTTGTACACAGCTGCCATCGCCTCGCCGGGAATGCCGAGATGCATACGCAGCTGATCGGTCGTGGCCAGCGCCGTATCAGGGATCCCGCAGATGCGCGCGAGCGCCAGCAGGTTGACACCGGCGTCGAGCCCGAACACCTCTGAGTGGAGATAGAGCACAGAGTCGGGATGGTCGCGGTGAAAGATCGAGAACGCCTGCATGACCTGCGGGAACGCCTTGCGCGGCGGGCCGGTGCCCTTGTTGTTGGCGACCATCCCGACCACGAACGCGTCTTCCGGCACCTTCAGCGCGCGCCGTAGCTCGTCGCGTCCGCCCAGCGGGCGCATCACGTTCGTGTCGACAGCGTGCGGCGCGTAGAGCGGGTCGAACCCGGCCTCCTTCAGCTGCGTCTCCCCGAATCGACTCATCGCGATCGGGCGCGCGCCAGTGGAGGCGAAGTATTCGCCCAGACGCGGCGGCATCGGCTCGTGGTCGACGGGCGTCCAGCTGGCCAGTCGCAGACGCGACAGGGACTGCGCTGTGAGCGCCCAGACGTCCATCAGCGTCAGCACGAGCACCTCGCGCGGATCGGTGTCACGACCGGCGATCTCGCCGACGTAGTACGGGAGCATCGCCTTCCCGAACTTCGTATGGTCGGTGGGGAAGACACGCATCCCGCCCCACTCCATCTCCGCGCCCTCGAGGCCGTAGAAGGTCGAGAGCGCGACCTCGTGACCGGCGTCGCGCAGACGCGTCGCGAGCTGCGCGGTCTGCTGGCCGTAGCCGGTGTGCGCCCAGGGGGCGTTCGAGTGGAGAAGGATCTTCACTTGTTCACGACCTTGCGCGGCGCAGGGTAGTCGATCGTCATCTCGCGAAACAGCTGCTCGCGCCCGCGCATCACCGGATGCCCTTCCTCGACTGTCGTACGTCCCTCGCGAAAGTTGTGCTCACGCGAGTTGCCGTCGTCATCGACGATAGGAGTGATGAACGATTCCTTCGGTACGTAGATCTTGGTCATCTGCCCTTTCCTTTCGACCCGGTTAGGTTCTGGGACGGGAGCGCCGGGCCGCACCCCCGTCCCAGATCGTGCGGTTACTACGTGACCTTCAGCGAGACGAACGCCTTGTTGGTCAGCACCTTGGAGGTGTTGCGCCAGTGGGCGTACAGCCCGCGCTGCCCGGTCGGGAACCTGTTCGAGCTGCCGAACAGATGCGGGATCAGCTCGATGCTCATCCCGATTCGCTCGACGATCAGGAACTCGGAGAAGTCTCCGAAGGTCAGGATCGTCGCGCCCGACGCGATGGTCGAGGTCATGTTGCTGTAGCGGTATGACGGGTAGCCGATGAGATCGCTCGGGAGCGAGTCACGCAGCTGAACCCAGAGCGCAGCGCCACCGGACGTGTCGAACGCACGCACGCGGTTGAACTGCTTGAGGTTGCCGACGATCCGGCCGTTCGGCTCGAACCGCGGCGGCAGAGCCTCCGTCAGCGAGTAAAGGTCTGCGACAGTGAACGTCGTCGCGGACGCCGTCGAGACGACGACCGTGGCGCCGGTGTGCAGACCCTCCGGGACGTTGGACGCGTGGCCGAAGCCGTTCAGGAACTTGTCGGCTTCGAGCGTGTCCTTGGCGTCGGCGAACAGACGCGCCATCTGCGACTGGAGCTGGCCCCAGTCCTCTCCGATCTCGATGGAGAACGGGATGAACGCCTGCGCCTTCTCGACGTTGGCGGTCGGCTGTGCGAACACCGGGTTCGCGTCCGTCGCCTCTGTCGCTTCCGCGGTGTACGCCGCGGCGATGCCCGCCGTGCTCAGCCCGCGCCACTCGTTCACGGTGATGTTCTCGACCCGCGAGATGGCCCGCAGCGGGTTGACGACACCGTTGGACGTCAGGATGAGCGTCGGGTCGAGCGTGTACGGAACCGCGAAGCCGCCAGCAGTGGTGGTCAGCGACATCGCGCGCTCCTCTTCGGGAGAGAGCCCTTCGCCCATCAGGGTCTTCCCGAATGCGCGCTCGTACGTTGGTGATCCCGTCGCCAGGATCAGCTCGGCGAGAGCACCGTGCTTCTTGTCGACCGTGTCGAGCAGCTTCTCGATACGCGCCTGCTGATCGGCCTTCTCGACATCGGGGTGCGAGAACACGGCGCGGTCGACCGCCATCTTCGCGCCCTCGCGGAGCGCGGGGATGAGGTCCTCCGCCTTGTTCAGTCGCCCGTACTCAACCAGGCTGTAGATGTCGGCCGGGACACCGGGGTGCCGGTCGACGTTCGAGTGGATGCCGCCGTTCCCGATGCGGCGTCCGGTGCGCTCGCTCCCGTCGCGTCGATCTTCACGGGTCGCGTAGCTCTCGAGGATCGATGCCGTCCGCTCCCAGTCGCGCTGGGCCTCTTCCAACCGATCGCGCTCGCTGAGGAGCTGGTCGATCTCCTCGTTGACCGCGTCGGGCTTCACTGAAGCGCCGAACTCGGTGTGGATCTCCTGAAAGCGCACCTTGATCGAGTCGAGGCGATCACGCACCTGCTCGATCGTGAGGTGAACTTCCCCATCGACAATGGACATAACTTGCTGCTCCTTCCCATCCGGTCCGTGTGCCGCGTCCTGCGCGGCCGTGTCGTGAGTGGTGGCCTCTGAGGGCTCCGGCTCTGCCCGTTCCTGAGTGGTGGCCGCGGACGGCTCCGGCTCGGAAATATGTGTCAGCGGAACGACGGCCTCCGGTCGCGCGCTGGCGACGACGCCGCCCGTCGCGAACGTCTCGCCGTTCCGTCTTGTGATCGCTGCTAGCTGCTCGCCGAGACGCTCGGCGTCGAGGACGACCTTGATCGGTAGCTTCGAGTAGTCGAACGACAGGGGGCCGACCATCTCGTCAGGCGCGTCGAACTCGACCTGAGCTGCGCCGCGGTCGCCGTCGACGATCGCCGTCGCGACCTTGCGCAGACGCGTCAGGGTCTGATCGCGCGTCGCGATGCGGTCGATCATGCCTTCCTTCAGCGCCGCCTTGGCCATCACCGTGCGGCCCTGCCCGAACCCTGCGCGCACCTCGGACGCTTTGACTCCGCGACCCTTCGCGACCGCGCTGACGAACTCGCTGTACAGCTCGTCGACGCGCGACTGCATGTCTGCGCGCGCCTCCTCGTCCAGCGGCTCGAACGGGTTCTTCTCGACCTTGTACTTACCGGCCGAGACGAGGGTAACCCGCTCGCCCTTCATCTCCATCGCCGCGGAGACGTCCTCGTGGACCGAGTACGCGCCGATCGAGCCGACCTCAGCTGACGGTGACGCGACGATCTCGTCTGCTGCTGTCGCGAGCCAGTACGCGCCCGACGCCGCGAGCGTGTTCGCCATCGCGACCACCGGCTTCGACTGACCCGCGGCGGCGATCTCCGCCGCCAGCTCCGGGATCATCTTCGCCGCTCCGCCGGGCGAGTTGATGTCGAGCATGATCGCGCCGATCTCTGGGTCAAGCGCAGCTGCGCGTACCTCCTGCTGGATCGTCTCCGCGCTGCGCAGCGGAACGCTGGTCGCGCTCATGCCGCTCCCGTGGGGAACCAGCGGCCCTGTGATCGGGATCACTGCGACCGAGTCCTTCTGCCCGGTATCTGCTGGCTCGTCTGAAGCAGCGCGCGCGCCGATGCGCTCCGCGATCTCCTCCGGCGAGGCCCGATGCCCCTCGCGCCGCTCAGCGAGGATCCCGACGATGGTGCGCAGCGAGTCGGGCTCCAGCAGCCAGACGCTCGACCCGACGTAGTCGAGCGAGCGCTCGTACAGACGGTTCTCCTGCTGCGCGCGACCGACCTCGTGGCGCTCGTCGAGGATCGTTAGCCGCTCGCGCACGACATCGTCTGTGATCGAGCGCATGCTGAGCGCGGTTCCCTCGTAGACGGCGAACGTGCACGGCCCGAACTCGCGCACAGCTGCTTCTGTGACGGTGCGCTCCGGCAGCCCGCGCGGGTTGTACGCCGAGCGTGCTGGGCGCATGACGTCGTTCGACTTGATCACTCTGAACTTGAACGACATCGAGTATTCGCCCGCGCGCAGGCCCGCCATCAGCAGCGGCGCCTCGCGCTCCAGCTCGGGGAACAGCTCGACCTCGAACGTCGAGTCCTCCTCGAGGTGAACGATCCGACCGAGCACGAGTTCGCCCAGCGGCGTCTTCGTCCCGTGCCGCATGATGCACTTGATCCGGTCGCGACCTTCGCGCAGCGACTTGGCCAGCGACCCGGCCGCGAAGCGCTCCATGAACACGCCCTCGGTCGCGGAGTCGATCAGCGCCCACTGGTCGAACACCGCGAAGTGCCCGAAGATACGCGGCCCGCCCGCCTGGGGATCCGCGCGCTCGACGTACTCCACGCTGGCGTCGACCGCGCGCAGCAGGTTCTCGCGCGGCAGAGACGACGGGATCTCGTTCAGCGGCCGGTAGAAGTCGCCCGGGTCATCGACGCGCTGCTGCGTTGTGCTCATCTGTTCTGATCTCCTTCCTTCGCTCGCACGCGTCCGGCAGCGCTCACGCCGCCTGCCCTCCCGGGCTGGGCACGTTCGCGGGTTGACCCGCGCCATTCGACTTGTTGTCCGGTGTCGGCTTCTCGCCTGGCTTCTGAAGCTGGACGCTGATCAGACCCGAGTGCTGAAGCGTGCTCAGGTCGCCCGAGACGACGGCATCGCGAGAGCTATCCACCGTGTACCCGGCCTCGACCAGCGTCTTGATCGCGGTCGACTGGGCCACGAGCACCTGCGCGGCGTCCTTGGCGTCCTCCGCCAGGAACGGGATGTCAGCCTCGTCGTACCAGAGCTGCGTCCCTCCCGGCGGCGCGACCAGATGCTCCAGCGAGCCGCACGCGTTCCGCCAGAGGTGGCGCAGGGTGCCGTCCGCGAAGCGCCTGCGAGCCTGGCCGTAGTTGGAGTACGTCGCTGACTCCAGCCCCTCGCTCAGGCCGACGATGATCGGCGGTACCTCAGCGGCTGCTGCGATTCTCGTCTCGCCAGCACCCTGCGTCTTCTTGAAGTCGATCTGCTCCATGTTGTCGCCGATGGTGTCGACGTCCATCCCCATGGCCAGGAACAGTGTCTTGTACGCGTTACGCGACCCCTCGTGCTGCTCGCGAAACTCGTCCGTCCAGCTGCGGAACTTCTCCAGGTCGTCCGTGTTGAACTTGACCAGCAGGTTCTTGGTCGCGCCCTGCTCGAAGTAGCGCAGCTTGTGCTCAGTCGTCGCTTTGTCAGCCATGATCTCGCGCACGACGGGCTGCAGCCAGCTCATGCCTCTGAACTGCGCCATCGGGTCCGGCAGCGGCGCGTAGTGGGCGACCTCGAGCGGCGTGTAGATGCGCGCCTCGCGCCCCGAGTAGCGCCCGCCCGGGTAGTAGACGTAGCCCATGACGATCGCCTCCGGGTCCCACGATCCGACGTCGGCGGTCGGGTCGTCGCTCCCGACGATGATGTCCACCCAGTCTGGGCGCAGCAGCGCCAGACGCGGCGGCGACCCGGTGCGGGCCACGAACGCGTTCCCGCCGATGCAGTTGTGGAGTTCCATGCGCGAGAGCAGATCGCCGGTCGTCGCGCCCGGCCACGGTCGCTCCAGCACCTCCAGCTCGTTCGTCCCGAAGATCTTCCCGGGGTGGCCTGAGCGCAGGTTCCGCCACTGGAAGCGCGCCTCGGAGAACAGCGACATGCGCACGGCGATACACGCGAACACCGGGACGCAGGCCCCGAACGCGTGCGACGCGAACCCGCTGTAGTTGGCGCCGATCTCCTCCTGCCTCGCGCCGGGGAGCGTGTAGCGCAGGCCGCCGTACTGGAACGACGTCAGCAGCTGGGCGACCTCGTCCATGGACAGGATCGGGTCGCTCCGCTCGCGCAGCTCCAGCGAGCGCTCGCTGGCGCTCAGCGTGCGCGTCGACGTGGTCACGATCCTGCCAGAGCCCGGGATGTCCTCGTACTGTCGGCGCGCGGTCATACGAACGCGTACATCGGTTGGGTCTCACCCGCGGGCGGGTCTCCCCACTCCGCGGCGCACGCCGTATGCACCATCGCCGCGGCGGTGAGCGCGTCGATCACGCGCCGCCTGCGCAGCTGTGTTCTCACCTGGCGTCCCTCCTTCGGGCGCTGAAAGCGAACCTTCCCGCTCGGGAGTTCCTGGGCGATCGCGTTCAGCGCGTGCGCGGTCAGGTCGACGTCGCCCTGGTGCTGGATCCACCCCTCGCGCAGGCCCTCCATGAAATACGCGTAGTCGAGCGCCGCGAACGAGTCGGACTGCGTGCGGTCCACGACCTCCGCGCCCAGGTTCGCCTCGATCCACTGGGAGAGCTGCGCCCCGTTGGTCATGTCCATCACCACCTGCCAGATCGGGTTGCGCTCGTGCACAGCCTCGAGGGCCCGCTCCACCTTGTGCGCGTCCAGCTGGTCTCCGTCGTCGGGCGGCTCCAGCACGACCGCCGGGCCGAACCGGCGCACGTCGCGACTCGGTGACCAGAGCGGCACCAGCGCGGTCGTGTCCCGCTTCCAGCCCAGGTCGAGACCGGCCCGCACGCGCTCGCCCTCCGGGATCATCTCGTCGACGCGCGCCCGCCACCACTCGCTCTCCGTGATCGCCGCCATCTCCCCGCGCTGCGGCCGGTTGCAGGAGTAGCGCATCCAGTGAGCCAGCGTCATCCCCGGCAGCGCGCGCTTCTCGCTCAGAGTCTCGACGGTGACGCCGCTGAACGGGTTCGCCGCCTTGACGGCGACCATGTCCTCCGGGTCCGCGTCCTCGCTCAGCTGCCAGTCGTGGAGCACAGCGTTCGGGCGCTCCGCGCGCGTCCAGCACCCGCGCCGCGTCACGTTCCCGCCGCGCCTGAACCTGTCGCGCTCCTCCTCGAACTCGCCGCCCACCTCGCCGGCGGTGCTGATCACGAGCATCTGCGCGTTCCGCTTCTTCAGCTTCCCGAGCCACGTCCTGTACAGCGCCAGGTCCTTGTGGCGGTGCAGCTCGTCGAGAATGTACAGCGACGCGATCGCCCCGTCCCCGCCGCGGTCGTCCGCCGCGAAGATCTGGATGCGCGAGTCGTTCCGGTCGTACCTAATCCGCCGGTACCCCTCCAGGCAGACGAACTCGTGGTCACGATCGCTGTCGATCACCAGCCCCTGCGCCTGACGCCAGAGCCACTCCGCCTGGTCGCGCGACGACGCCGCCACCGCCACGTACCCGCGCCGCTTGCGCTCGATGTGATGGAGCGCGACGCCCGCCGCGAACGTCGTCTTGGTGTTCCCCTCCGGCACGACCATCCAGACCACCTGCACACCCGCGAGCAGATCAGCTGCGACAGCGAGCTGGAACTCCTCCGCGACCCAGCGCTCACCCGTATCGAGCGTCATCGCGCTCGACCACTGCTCGAAGTCGTACGCGACCGCGTAGTCGAGCATCGCGCTCACGACGCGCCCCCCAGAACGACGACGGCGCTCCGACCGGGAGGTGAGTACCGATCAAAAGCGCCGTCGTGCGGCCTATCACCGCTCCGTGCGATCGCTACGGAGGCTGCGCCACGAACCCTAACGCCAGACGAGCAGCGGCGCGAGTGAACGGCGCACGTCTCGCAGCCCCCGCACGCGCAGCGCACATGGCCGCACGTACACGAGTCGTCCGCCATATCGCCGCCGCACACGTGGCAGAACACCGAGCCGCTGGACAGTGCGCTCACAGCGGCATCAGCTGCGCCCAGCCACCACGCGTACGCAGTTTCGCTCGCGGAGAGAGGCGAGGGTAGGACAGCGCAACCACGCGCTATGGGCGGAGGCCACTCCCCCCCTTCCCAGTGATCATCGCGCGACCGCGGCTGATGTTGCAGCTGAGATGAGCGGGTCGCATGTTCGCGACGTCGTCGCTGCCTCCGAGGTCACGCGGCACGAAGTGGTCGGCGGTCGGCGGGTTGTCCTCGCTGAACGGCTTTCCGCAGATCCAGCACACGAGCGCGCTCGACCTGACGATGATGCGGCTGTTCCCGTACGTCCGGTCGCGAGGCGCGCGGGCGTGTTCTGGGCACCGTGTGCCGCGCTCGACGACTCGACCGCATGAGCAGCTGCGCTTAGGCAAAGAGAAAGGACGGCGCGATGGCCGTCCGTAGTGCCAGTTCGGGTAGGGGTAGAGCGAGTAAGCCTTCCGACCTACTCGTCGCGCAGTGTAGCGTCGGAGAGCGGCGCTGTCTACGCGCTGCTCTGGTCTGGCCTCGTGCCGTCGATGTGGCCGCCCATCGATCCGCGTCCGCCCACGACTGGGATCCCTCTGAGACGCCTGGCGTCGAGCGGGAGGCTGTTGGTCGGGGTGGGCGGTGCCTCTGCTCCTGCCTCGAACACCGCGCGTGCGACGGTGCGCTCGACTTCTCTGGCGATGGTGTGCAGTCTGAACTTCGACGCGAGAATGTTCACGTGCGCGCTCCGTTCTCTGGGAGGTGTATGAACTGTGCGGTCACTGGGTGCGTTGTCCCGCGATCTCCCGGAGTTTCTCGATCGTCTCGTCCTCGAGGTCGTACGCCCGCTGGATGTTGAGGTAGGCGTTCTGTAGGCGGTCGCTCACCGCTGACGCGCTGATCCCGAGGATCTTCCCGCTGCGACGGTACCCGTATCCGTGACTGGCGAGCCGGAGCGCCTCGAGCTGGCGGTCGGTGCAGACCCGCTCGGCGACCTCGACTAGGCGGTCGGGCACGTCGCTCCCCCACCCGGCGGTGTCGCGCCACGGACTCACGGTGTTGTCCCAGTCGAGTCGTCGGAATCAGCGGGGTCTGCGAGTCGGTGTTGTCCCATCCTTGGGTGGGTGCTATAGCACCCCACCCATAGACAACCTGGGACAGGACAACAGCGACGTCCAGACGGGAGACCGGGACAGGTGTTGTCCCAACTTATCGTGCTGTCCCATACTGTCCGGACAGCATAGGCTGACCCCACCAGGTGGGCTTGAACTCGCGCGAGCGCTTGGGAGGTCGCGGCGTGATCTGACGTACATCGATCCCCTCCTCCAGCTCGCCCGCGACGCAGAGGGTCGTCTCGCGGATCCACTTCATCTTGCGCCATAGATCGGCGATGTCCTCGCCCTCGATCCAGATGCGCAGGTCGCATACAGCTCGTTCCACCGGTAGCTCCTCTCGTTGTCATAGCCCGAGGTCCAGGTCGATCTCCTCGTCGATCGAGAGCGCGCCTGTCGCCTCGTCGACGTCTCGTAGAGGTTGTTGGACGGCGTCGTCCCACTCGGCCAGGCCCCAGAGCTTGCTGTTGACGTGCCCGCCGATCGCCTTGGCGTCCGCTCCCGCGCGGAGGCTGAACAGGTGCGGCGCTCCCTCGAGGGCCTTCTGGACGTCGACGCGTCTGTTGTGCGTGACCTTCCCTAGCTCGATCGCCGTCAGCCAGCCGTGACGCTTCGAGTTCTGTTCGCGCGACTCCGCTAAAGCGGCGGCCACTACGGGTTCGAGGGCGCTGACGTCGCCCTCCTCGCTGACGGCCTCGAAACTCGCGGTGCGCCATACTTTTTCCAGGATGATCGGCGCTGGTTTCTTCCGTCTCGCCCAGCGCAGCTTCGGCCAGGCCAGTCGCGCGCGGTCCTCGCTGGTGGTGGCGCTGAGCGTGAGCAGCGTGTCTAGGTGTCCGCCCCAGGCTCCGCTGATGCGGGCCAGCTCGTCCTCGGTGCGCTCGGCGCGCTCGCGGAAGTGGTGGAGGAACACGAACGCGCGGCGCTGGCCCAGCCCGAGCGGGCGCAGCAGGGCGACGAAGTCGCGCGTGTCGGCGGGGCTTCCGACGCCCTCCGGCCCGAGCGACGCCAGCGGGTCGCCGAACACGACGTCGACGTCGAGCTGGTCGAGTTCGCGCCGCGCGCTCTCAGCGGCGTCGCGGTCTGCGAAGCTGAACGCGCCCCAGCGCCACGTCTGGATGACCAGGCATCCGGTGTTCTCGTCCGGGTGCGGGATCCGGTGCGGGAACACGTCCAGCTTCTCCTTGATCTTCTGCCTGAACATCTCCTGCGGGCCCTCGTTCTCGACCACGGCGACGCGGAGCGGGCGCGGCGCGCGGAACGACGCCGGTGCGCGCGTGTTCTCAGGGTCGACGGGCGGCCAGGACAGGCCGCAGGCGAGGTGGCAGGCCAGGTCGACGATCACCGTCGTCTTGCCTGCGCCCGGCCGTCCGGCGAGCAGCACGAGCCCGCCAGCCGGTATGGCGTTGACCTGGTCGTCTCCCCACAGCGGCTCGGGCGCGTCGATCTCGCTCTCGGCGAACTCATTGGCGTCGACGAAGACGCGCTCGCGCTGGTCGCCCTCCTCGCTCGGCGTGATCGGGATCGGCTCGGCGACCGCGCCGAGCGGGAGATCGGGTAGGCGCCAGAGTTCGTCCGGCACGGTCATACCTCCCGCGGGACGATCTCGTACACCTCTGAGAGCGAGCCGAGCACCTGCCGTGTGCGCGAGCGGAGATACCAGTCGTCAGGATCGAGACTCGGGAGCTGTAGCTGGTCACCGTGGTGCTCGCGCCGCGCACGCTCTAGCGTGTCGAGTGCGTAGCGCTTGAGCAGATCGAGATAGATGTCGTCTGCGTACGCGCGAAACCGACTGCAAGGGAGAACGACCATCGGCCTACCGCGCTCACTCGCGCACAGCGGCATCTCGACGAGAATGTGCTCGTAGCCCCGCTCACTCATGGCACTCGCCGCCGCAGCCGACATGGCCGCACTTCGCGCAGGTCGCGTATGTCTCGATCACGCTGCGATTGAACTCGCGCTCGAACGCTTCGAGTCGTCCGTGCCGCTCAGCCGCGCGTAGCTCGAAGCTGTAAAGCGCGAGCCGCAGGGCGTAGAGGATGGTGCGGTTCTCGACGTGCGGGATCTGCTTGTCGAGATACTGGACGCGCGCGATCAGCGCACGAATCACCTCTTGGCAGTTGGTGCCTGGGTGTGCGGGCGGCTCGTTGCCCGGGTAGCCGTCTCCGACGCGTTTGACGAAGATCAAGCGCGCCTCTGTCTCCTTCTCAGTGTCGAGCCAGCGCAGCATGAACTCGTGGCCGGGGTCGTCGATCCTCATCGCTCGCTCGTCCCGAAGATGAACGCCTGTTCGATGCGACGGTCGTGCTCGCGTCGAATCGCCTCAAGTGGATCGGGCAGCTCAGGCTGGTTCGTAAGACAGATGTCTCGCGCGGTCCACCAGCACTCGCCCCAGGTGCGGCGTGAAGGGAACGCGATCCACGCAGTGACTCTGCGTAGCGACAGCTCGTTCACGCGACCTTCGTTCGGTGCAAGCGCTCTAAGTCAGCCCAGGCTGTGCCGTCGTACTCGTTCGGCAGCGTCGGATCGGTCGCGATCAGCATCCGCCGCAGCGCGAGCACTGTCTGCTCTGCGATGACGCGCGTTGCGCGCAGCCGGTCGAGTTCGATGTCGCGATACGGGCAGATGACGCGATGGACGTCTAGCTCGCTCACATCGGCTCCCAGCTGTACGACCAGACTGTGGCGCCGCCGACCATGTGCGCGCGTCGCCCGTCACGCCGGTACGCGTCGCAGCGCCCGAACGTGGTCACGTCGACGTCGTCCGCGTCGCACACGCCGACGAAGCCCGGGAACCTGCTCGGGCGCGGGATTCTGTACTCGTACTCGGGGTGCTCGGCCGCGATGATCTGCCCGTCCCAGGGACCGCCGCCGGTGAACTCGATGAACGCGACGCTCACGACCGTCTCGATCTGCGCTCGATCGCGCGCACCGCGGACGGGTCGAGCTGGGAGCGATGAACAGACTCGCCGCGTAGCAGCGCCTTACAGACGCGTAGCGACTTCGTGGCCATCATCGCCGCGTACACGCGGTCGAGCCAGTCGCGGTCGTCAGGGTCGCGCTGCTCGTCCTCGTACCCGACCGTGGCCAGCCAGGCGCGCTCGTCGAACGGCTCTGCGCCGTTAGCGCGTAGCGCGGCATCGATGACGAGGTCGCCAGCCGGATCTAGGCGCGATAGTCGGTCGTTCACTCGGCCCGGTCTAGGTTTTCGCTGCGGCCACGAGATAATCCACCCCTGGGAGGTTCGAGGGAAGGCCCGGACGTCGTACGAAAAGGACGAGAAACGAGGGTCGGCGCGCTACGAGCCGACCCTCTCTCGTCGGTGCTACTGCGCTACTCGAAGACCCTTGCGGTCTTCGTCTGCGTCTTCACTGTGCGCGGCTTCCAGCGACTCGCCGTGACAGCAGCGAACGTCCCCTCGTCTGTACCGGAGTCGGACATGAACTTCTCCAGCGCCTCGCGGTCACTGCGCGCCTTGACGCGACCGCTCTCCTTCCACTCCGTGAGGATCACGTACTCGCGCGTGCCCTTCTCGTCGTCGCCCAGGTCGACCTGAGGCTCGGGCTGCGGTTCTGGCGTCGACATAGTCGATCGTCTCCCTCCTGTAGCTGGCTAGTAAGCGGCGCGAGGGGATAGCCAGACGCACGACCGGGAACGGCGCCTCGTCGACGTCGTGCCCGCTCTAGGTCTCGCATCGCCCGGTCTCACCTCGCGCTCCTCTCGTCTCGCACGACCATAACGACTTTCTTGAGCAATCGCGATGCGCGCTCGCGGTTCTCTGGCTCGTTCCACCACCGATTGCGGCCGCTCGGGTGGGGGACGAGATGGACGACAGCCGTGGGAGCCGTTCCTAGCCTGCCCCCCTCAGAAACACCCAGGGGGCCGCTCCCCGACGGCACCTCGGCCTGGTGGCCGCTGGTTAGCGGGACCTCCAGCGAGGTCAAGGGTTTGCCATCGAGCCCGAACGCGTCTCGAACGTGGGCGCCGAGCAGGACGATCTGGTCTCCGTCGCTCCATCCGGCGATCTGGAACATGGCGCGTACGCGCGCCTCGTGCCGGGGCCAGCGCCCGTCGTCGGGTCGAGCCGGGACGAGGTTACGCACGCAGAACATGTCGCGCAGGTGGTTGTAGTCGTCCAGGCCGCACAGCTCGGCAAGCAGTTCGCCGTTGCGACCGCCCAGCGGCGGCCCCGGTGTCGTTCCTGGCATCTCCCCGTACATCCACCCGGTCACGAGCGGCGCCGCCAGTACGTCGGCCTGTTGTTCCACAGCCGCGTCTCGACAAGGTCGTACCCGCTCGATCGCAGCAGTAGGCCGAACGCCCTGCTGGTCGCGCGGCCCGAGACGTCGCGACCGTTCACGATGTACGAGTCGAAGTGGCCGATCGACCTTCCGCTGAAGCAGTTCGCGGTGATCAGCGCCCGCGGTTCGAGCGCCAGCACCTCCTCGAGGTGCGCAACCGGCTGCTGGAAGTGCTCGAAGTATTCGCTCGCGAACACGACGTCTGCGTGGTCGACGTCAGCGATGCTCTCCGAGATCTCGAAGTCATACCGCTCGGCGACGAGCAGCGCCACGTCGGCCTGCGGTGTGCAGAGCAGGTTGGTGCCGATCACGTCGGCGTGCGGCCAGATGCGCTTCAGCGCCGCTGTGGTGTACGCGATCCCGCACCCGAGGTCGACGACGCACTTCACCGGATACCCGATGTCGGCGATGATCGACCCGGTCGGAAGCGCGCGCTCGCTATGAAGGGCGCGCAGGTATCCGCGCGAGTAGACGGACCAGCACGCCCATAGATCGGCGACCATCGCGGTCGTGGCGTACACCTCCCAGGCGGGCTCGCCCTCGTCGAGCGACGCGTACCAGTACTCCTCCATCGAGCGCCGCGCGGTCTGCTCGTCGGCGTACTTCGCAGGCTCGCGGTAGTAGCGCTCTGACTCCTGCGCCCAGCGCTTGATCTGCTCTGGGTCGAGTCCGGCGTCGCAGCAGTCAGAGATGAACACGCTGAAGAGATCCTGCTTGCGCATCTCGAACGGCGAGAGCGGAAGCAGCTTGCTCACGTCTCGGTCTTCCCGTTCTGGAGCGCGAGTCGCGCGGCGTGAGCGCGCTCTGCGATCTTCGTCGCCGAGTTGTGGACGTACGACTCGATCCAGCGCTGCTCGTCCTGCTCGAACGAGCGGTCGACCTTTCGTTTGTCCACTGTCCCGTGCTCGCTCTCGATTTTCCTCACGACGTCACCTCCGCCATCGGCATCTGAGCCGGTCGAGTGTTGTGCAGACGCAGCCCGTACTCGTCGATCGCCGGAAGCGCGGAGAGATCGACACCTGGCTTCAGCTTTAGTTCGAGTCCTTCCCCGAGCGCCTCGTATAGGTCGGTGAGCGAGATCTGGTCGGGCTCCTTCGACGCGACGAACTTACGCCACGAGTCCGTGATCACGTGCTGCGGGCGCTGCCAGCGACGATCTGTAGTCACGGTGCCAGCCCAGAGACGTTCGAGCGCGCGCGCCATCGCCAGCCGCCCGTCCGACGCGTATAGCTCGTCGGTGTTCCCGCCCTTCATCCGCATGGTCGGCGACTTGTTCGCCATGAACACGTTGAGCGCCACCGTGCACCACCCGTCGGCGAGCACCTGCAAGCACAGGTCGGTGTCCTCGTTGTAGCGACCGCGCCAGCGGTGCGGGATCGCGTTGTTGACCAGCGTACAGCTGTAGACGTGGACGTTCAGATAGAACGGGACGCTCGTGTCGCGCGGCACGAACATCTGGTAGTTGAGCCCGCTGATCCCGATGTTCTCGTAACGATCGGTAAAGTCCTCGCAGGCGCGAAGCGCGACACCGGCGCAGCACGGGTAGCGGTCGCCTCGATACAGGCGACGGAACTCGATGATGTTGTCGTCCAGCTGCCAGTGGCGCTCGTGCCCCTCCGCGATGGCGTGATCCATGATCCAGTTACGGGCCGGGATCGACCCCTGCCCGAGATCGCTGAACGGGAGCACGAGCACGCGACTGGCGCCGACCATGCGCTCGTACGCGCGTCGCTCGGCTTCCTCGACGACGACGCGAAACGGGACGCCGTCCTTGAGCAGACGTAGCGCCGTCTTCGGTCGAGCGCCCGAGTAGCGACCCTTCGACGGCACGTACACCGGGTAGCGCGGAAGCACGCGATCAGGCAAGTGTCTCGCCCTCCTTCGTCCCGCACCGACGACAGTTGCGCGTCTTCACGCCGATCTCGCCGCCGCAGACGAGACAGCGCACCGCGTCGTCCTCGTCGATCGGCTCAGGGTCGCCCTTACCGAGCCCGATGTTGTCGTTGATGTCAGGTGGGATCTCGAGGAGGTCGTCGAAGCGCAGCGCGTAGAGATCCTGGCGCGGCTTGTCGGGCCACCAGATGGAGATCGCCTTCCCGCGCACATGGCGGTGCCCCTGGTGGTTGATCAGCTCCAGGAACTTGAGCCGGTCGTCGTCGCTCGTGAAGCTGACGACCAGCTTACAGCGTTCCTCGACGGGCTTCTCGAACGCGGGCATCCCGACCCAGTGCGCGGCCTCGTCCTTATCGGCTAGCTCGCTCGCGGGTCGTGTGACCAGCGCGAGATTCGCGAGCGCGCCCGAGTCGAACCCTGTGCCGAGCAGCCCCTCGTCTGCGCTGTCCTTGACGTGCTTCAGCACCTCGGCTCGCGCGCGGTCGTTCGTCTCCGCGAGGTTCCCTACCTCGTCGTCGCCTGCGAGGATCTTCAGCGCCTCGGGATCTTCTGGTCCGATGTCGAGACGTCGCGCGGGGATCTCGGTCCACCCGAGCCATTCCTTCGCGGCGGTCGTGATCCCGCGTCCCGCGAGGATCGTCCCGTCGCGCGCGATCAGGATGGGTCGGTAGCACCCGTGTGTGCGCAGGCTGCGCGCGAGGTGTTCGAGCTGATCTGGCGGGTGGCTGCGATAGGCGCGCGCGTGTGTCTTCAGCGACGCGATCTCGACCATCTCGATCTCGAACGCGGAGGCGGCGGGAGGCGACGTACTTACAGACGAACGACCCGAGCCATGGACCTCGGGACTCTGTAGAGGTGACATCTGCTGGCCGTCATGATCGGAGGGCGACTCGTTTACGCCTCCCCCCTCCGTCTCCGCGCTTTCACCGAACAGCGGAAGGTCTGGGATCTCGCTCATTCGTCCTCCTCGAACTCGAACAGCGGTTCTGGCATGATCTCGTCGCCGTCGACCTTTGCTGTCGCGGCGCGCATCTGATTCCAGCGAGCGAAGTCCGCGACGATCCTGTCCCAGCGCTCGCCGTCGCTCGCTCGCGCATCAGTACCGACCAGACGCCAGCGACGATCATCTGCGAGCCAGACGATTCCGTGGCGCTCCATCGTCTTCGCGAGTCGCGACCCGTCCTGATCAGCGGCTGCGCGACAGCACGCGTCGCCGTTGTACTCGCCGCGTGCGATGTCGCGTCGATACGAGCCGCACGACGCCGGTCGCAGCGAGTGGCTGAGCGTTCCGATCTGGGACGAGCGCGCCGCGAACCCGTCGCGGAACCACGTCACGAGCTGGTTCTCCATCGGGCCCAGCTTGCGTACCGCCATGCCCATCGGCTCGACGTCACCTGTCAGCGTGGTCTGCATCGGTGCGTCCGGCGACACCTGGAACGGGATCGCGACCATCAGCCTGTTCGGGAGCACGACGTCAACTAGACGACTCGGGCGCCATCCTGCGACACGAAACAGTCTGTAGCTCGCGTGCGGCTGGCCGTGGACTCGTCGCGTCTCCAGCTCCGTCTGCGTCGCGCAGAACAGCTCGCCCTCGTCGTCCCACGCGTACAGCTGGCGCAGCTCTCCGAACATCGACCAGAGATACTTCGCTTCCGCCCACTGCGCGTTCGGGATCGCGAGATACGCGCAGTCAGGTTGAACAGCAGTCGGCGCGTTGACTACGAACCGACCGTCCACGATCACGTCGTGGCGCTTTCCTACCGGCGACTGGAACGCAGCCAGTCCGACGTCTTCGCAGAGACGCACGACGCGCTCCGCTGTCGATCGCTCACGTACGACCATCGCTCACCTCCGAGCATCGATGTGGTTGGAGCAGTATCTCGTGTCGAGCCAGCGTCGGCCACGCCGGGATCGCCACCGGCCCTCGCTCGCGCCAGCGCTTCCCCTTCGGGTCGCGCAGCACGTACGCGTCCGTGCCGCCGTAGTCCAGCGGCTCTAGCGCAACTAGCTCGTCGACGAGCGTCGATGCGTAGATCACGAGCGCTCCGCAGGCGCAGCGGCTCACGACTGTTTACCGTTACGCCGGTACGGGAACGAGCACCAAGATCCGGGCCATCGACACGAAGGGAGCCTCATGGGCAAGCCTCAGTCAGTGGTCGATCACGGCCTGAACGACGAGGAGGCGTCGCGCAACCCGGACCCGATGATTCTTCCGGCCGGGCAGCTGCCGCCGCAGCCGAAGGACGCACCGGGTGAGCTGTCGGAGGAGTTCCGGCCTGACGCAGCGAGTGCGTCGTCGTTCCTGCGTAACGAGATGAGCGAGGTCGATCGTGCGCGTCGCGATGCGAACCTGCCGGAGGGTGTGACACCGGAGGACGCAGATCGCGCGAGCGGGACTCAGCCATCGTCGGGATCAGAGTCCTCAGCGTAGGTCGTCGAGTTCGCGGGGAGCGGGCCCTCCCCGCGTCCAAGATCGGCGCCGCAGAGTCGACAGAAGACGAGCGTCTGAAGTCGACCGGATCCCAACGAGGTCACGTCGATCTCGTCTCTGAGACGCTGCGGATGCGCACACGCAGCCTGTAGTCGTCGCGTCTCAGCTGTCGCTCGACAGAGCGCGCAGTGCGTCTCGTCGTCGCCGATCGGTCTGGTCGTCGCGTGCTCCAGAGCGATGATACGAGATTCGAGTTCGCTCATCCTGGTTCCCCTTCCTTGGGGCCGAGAGAAGCAGCCACGAACGCCTTGCCGATCTCCTCGTACTCACGCCGCCGCCGCGCCATCTCCGATAGCCCCGCCGAGTCACGGCGCCAGCCCTCACGAGCTGCGCTGCACTCCTTCGTGTGGCCCATGTAGCGCGCCTGCATCAGCGTCATCTCGTTCGGGCACCAGCACGGGCCTTCGACGCGGAACGTCTCGCGGTCGCTCATTCGGTGGTGTCCTCGGTGGGGCTGTTAGAGAGCCCATGCAAGCGGCGGAATGCCTCGAAGACTTCTTCTGGCGGCCTCTCAGTCCCGATCATCCGCAGCCGCTTGTCCCACGGCCACACACGCATCGCGTGAGCCATTCGACAGAGCGCGTAGATGCGGCGCAGTCGTCTCATTCCGTGCCCTTCGTGCGAGGCGTCCGTGCTACCACACCGCCCGCGAGGTCGCCGGGTTTGTTCGGTGTGTCACGTCCGGCCGTCGTCGCCTCGCTGCCGGAATCCGTGTTAGAGAGAGAAGCCAGCGCCGCCGCGAGTTCGTCCGCGAGCAGGTGCGCTTTCCCGTCGTCGTAGAGACGAACGTCAGCAACGATCAGCCTGGTCGCGTCCGCAACGTGCGGCTCGGGTTGGTTCCTCGCGCTCGCCTCGGCCCACTCCAACTGTTCAGGCTGCTTCGAGACGAGCGTCCCGACGAGGATCGCTGCTGCCACCCGATGCGCGACGTACTGCAACTCGTTCAGGTTCGCCTCGCGCTCCCACGACTCGCGTTCTCGTTGTGCGGCTGCTAGTGCTTCCCCCTGAGCCAGCCAAGACTGAGCCAACGCGCGCACCTCGTCCATGCTGACCGGCGAGTGAATGGCGGACGTGTTCAATCGCCACGTGGCTTCGATGATTCCCCGCACCTGTTCCGGGTTGAGATCACGCATCGGCCGCAACCTCCCAGAACTTCACCGCGCCGTGGTCGTCACGGCCGCACATCTTCCACGGCCACTCGTCCCACACGGGATCGTCCGGGGCGAACCTCGCCCAGACGACGCGCACCCGTAGGTCGATCAGATCGGAGTCGCCGTCAGGAGGTGCGAAGCCAATCGGCAGGCCGATCCCCTTCCACGCCTTGTAACGGGCCTTAGCCGCGTTCTCGCAGAGGTCGTAGCGGATCCAGACGCGCGAGCCTTCCTCGTTCCAGAGATCAGGCGGAAGCTCGCAGCCGTCGAAAGCCGGGGTCGTGGTGCCCTGTTCCGGGTTGAGATCAGTCACCCGTAGCCTCGGGCCACAAAATCCTTGCCTGGAGAAAGAGTTGACGAATCTCGGAGTGAAGCTGCTCGGCGATACGCGGATGCCCAGCCTGCCACAGCAACTCCTCCGCCCGATCCAACGTCGGCGCGAGTACCCGCAACTGCTTCTCAATGTCCTCGGGACTCATGGGCGGTGGGGCAAAGACAGGCCTCCCTTCCTCCTCATTCCATTTGAAGCCCGGAGGAAAGTCCGCGTCTCTCGGTGCGACCCCGACAGAGCCAGCGCGGGGCGCACACTGATCGCATCGACAACTCGGCTCGTGGTAGTGGCTGCTCATGCTGTCCTCCATTCTGTTACAAAGGTGGGGCGCTGTTCCGGGTTGAGATCAGTCACGACATCTCCGGGTCTGGGATCTCGTACATGTGAAAGACGTGATCCTGCGCGGGCAGGTTGAAATACTCCTCGCTCGGCGGTAGCAGCATCGCGAACATCAGCGCGTCAGGCAGCAGCCAGTAGCGTGCAGCTTTGATCTCGTCCCAGCTCGGATGTCGATCGAGGTGAGAGATCGAGAGATGCCACGCGTACGAACCTCCTGGTCCGCACGGTTCGCGCGAGACGACGATCGCGCACTCGCCCATCCGATAGAGACGCACGTACAGCGCGCCCTCTGCTTCGAGATCGCGCAGCACGGGACCAGCTTCCGATCGCGGTATCTGCTGCGGTGCGGGCGGTTCGCCGTGCTCCCATGTGCCTGGGACTTGCTTCATCAGAACGGGATCTCCACTCCGCCGCTGCCGCCGCAGTTCGGGCATGGTTCGCGCTCGTCGCTGCGCACGACGCCGGTCTTGTCGCGCCCCTTGTACGTGCCGCGGAACTCGTACGCTTCGACTGCGTGCATCCAGCCGCGTCCCTGGCAGGCCGGGCAGTCCATCGCCCAGAGCGAGTTGATGTCGTCGTCTGTCGTCCCGAACGGGAGGCTGGGCTGCGGGTCGGGCATCTCGCTCATCGCTCAGCACGCTCGACTGTAATGCACTCGCGCGAGACGACCGGGAACCCGAACAGTCGATAAGGGTCGATGAGATTCACTGCGCTTCGAGGTAGCGGCGGTGCGTAGCGCTCGTCGACGTCAGCGACGAGGAGCGAGACGTCGATCTTCCACCCGACCTTGCGCGCTATCAAGGTCACTCCTAGATCGCCGGGAGAGGTCATCTCGGCCAGGTCGACCAGTCCCTCGATGTGCTCTCGCTCGACAGCGGCGACGATCACGCGGGTACCTTCTCTGGCTCGCGCTCGGGCGTCCGTACGGGTTCGGGCTCGCTCGGCGCTTCGCGCTCGAACGGGTCCTCGACCGGCTCGACGATGATCGCTGGTTCTTCTGTGCCGATGTCCATCAGAGATGGTTCACTGTGAATGTGAAGATGAGCTTGTCCCCTTCCGCGAGGGTGAGCGATCCGATGTCCCACTCTTTGATCGTGATCTCGTAGCCTCCTGCGTCAAAGCGAGCAGGAGAGTCGAGAACGGCTCGACCGCGGAGGCGATCGACTTCTGCAGTTGCGTGATGCTCGCCGTAAACTTGGCCGTCGCGGCCGCTAAGTCTGATTGTCGCTGGGAGAGATAGACGGCGACCTTCGTCGGGTCGAAAGGGCGGCTCGACGACCTCGACGCCGTACTCGCGTGCGAGCATGTCGAGCACGAACGATTCCCCGACGCGTGCGATCGAGTGGATACGCGCGCGTTCTGCGCGCCAGCCTTTCGCGCCCGGAATGACTTTGCCTGAGAGAGCGGCGCGCGCGAGCACGTAGTTGCTACCGCGAAAGTACGTCATCGCGTCGAGCGCGTCTGCGACTGCGTAGATGCCGCACGAGCACTCCTTTTCTGGAATCTCGTGCGGTGGCAACGCCCCTCCGATCGCCGTCGCGAGCGCCGCGGTGAAGTGGTGGCCCCCGTTGCATCGCGCGTTCGTCCACGACGTCTTGCTCCAGGTCATCGTCTGCATCGGTGACTGCAGCACGCCACCAGTGCCGCCAAAGTACCTAAGCGCTTTCCAGCCGAGGATCTCGCCAGCGACGTCGGGGATACGGACGGCTTCGCTCACACGCCGAACCAGGACGGTCGCTTGCTCACGTGATCTGCACCAGATCCCACAGCAACCCGTTCCAGCCCTCGCAGACGTCGCGGTAGTAGCAGAGGATCTTCTCAGGCTTGATCCCGCGCGCGATCAGGTCGTCGACGACCCAGCGCTCGCTACAGCGCTGCATGTTGTTCCGGTACGTGTACGGCGCGACGGTGATCCACTGGCTCTTGTTGATCAGGTCGCGCAGCGTGTCGCTGATGATCCCGCCCTTGTGCGGCTGCATCGACCAGGTGATGCCGCGTCCGGGTAGCACCGAGAGTAGCTGCGCGAGCGCGCGAAAGACCCACTCTGAGTCGTCGACTTCGAGGTCGGCGTTGATCGCGCACTGGCGCGCGCTGTGCTTCGGAATGTTGCCCGGTAGCGTCATCGTCGAGAGCATGTCGAGCCGCTTCAGGTCAGCTCGGAAGTCGTCAGCCCACGCTTCGGGCGAGCCGCCCCAGTTCCAGAGCGCACGCATCAAGAACAGCGTGAACCCGTTCGCGCGCACCGCTTCCATGACGTTAACGCCGCCGTTCGTCGCCGGGTCGATCTGCGGGTCCTTGCTCGTCCAGCCGATCCGGTCGGCGCCGAGGTCATGCGCCTTCTGCTGCGGCGGCCAGATGTTCCCGCCGGGGAGTACGAGCGCTGCTTTCACGTCTGCTCCTTGCCACCGATCAGCGGCGAGTTAGTCGGCTCGCCGCGTGTTCGGCCGTCGATGTCGCGTATCCGCACTTGTTGCTGTTCACTCTCCTCGAACACGACAGGTGGAGCGTCGTCGCGTAGACGCTCGTAGTACATGACGACGCAGCAGCGCTCGGTGTCGAAGTAGACGCCGCAGCGCACGCTCGGGTCGCCGATATGGGTCGCGTCGCCACCCTCGTCGGGCCAGTCTTCCCAGCGCCCGTCGAACGGCGCGCCGTTGCCTTCGTCTGTGATGTCGAGCTGGAAGTAGCGCGTCATGCACCCACCACGTTCGGCTGGTGCTTCGCCAGCACCTTGTGCGCGTGGATGATCTTCGCCTCGACGACGGCCTGCTTGACCGTCTTGCGATCGCCCTCCTCGATCCCCCTGAAGCGGATCAGGTGCGACGCCAGGATGCCGATGATCGCGACGACCGCGACCGTCAGAAAGTCCCAGCGCGCCTGCGCGTCCCAGACGAAGCGCGAGAACGTATCCCACGGACATCTAGGCCAGAACGCAGCGGGCCCTTCGAGCGCGCAGAACATGCCGAGCCAGCCGACCGCCCAGACCGTGAAGTTGATCGCGAACTGACTCACTTTGCCTCCTTATCGACGTACCCAGTCACGACGATCTGGTTGTCGTGCTCTCTCTGGACGACGTGCGAGCAGAGCACGATCAGCTCCAGCGTGCGCGCCTCGCCGACGACGTTGTGCTCATGCCATGCCGTGACTATCGAACTGATGTCGACCTCCGTGCCGTCGTCGCCAACTGCGATGACCCGGTCGTTGTGCATGATATGCGGCTGCCCTGGCCTAGACAGACTCGGCTTCTCGATCCGTATGTGTGCGATCGCGCTCAACTCACTCCTCGTTCTGCTTGAACGCCGCGACGAAGAACGCGGCGGTAGCCCAGAACGCCTCGACGAGCGAGCCGTCCTCGCGCGCACCGCGGAAGATCTGGAGTGCTGTACGTCCCATCGCGCGCATCTGCGCGTCCAGCTCTAGCTGGTCGTCGTTCACTCGACACCTCTGACGACGATCTCGCAGCGCACAGGCGAGCCGTCTGCGTAGTAGCGGCTGACCACCATCTCGACCACCTGCGAGTCGTCTGCGTAGACGATGCCAGTCAGCGCGTCGAGCACTGCGCGCGTCAGCTTGTCTGCGTCTGCGACGCTGCGCTTGGTCGGAAACTTCGGAGCGCTCGGGCGCAGCCCGCGCTTCCCGTAGTGGCCAGCCGGTCGCTTCGCCAAGAAACGCAGCGAGACGTAGACAGCGTCGCGCGTCGGCGCGCGCCCCTCCATCGCCGTACCGGCTGCGTCTTTGATCGAGCGCTTCCACGAGTCGAGTTCAGCGCCGCCGCGATGGCGCAGGAAGACGCGGCCGTCTCCGCGAAACCCAGCCGCCAAAGCCCCAGCTGGCACAGCTTCCCCGTAGACGACCACGTCGACCAGCGCTTCGGTCATGCGTCCCTCTCCGCGTGACCTAGTTGAAGCCGGACCCGCCGCCCATCACCGCCGCGATCCCGAGTGCGACTATCAGCAGGCCCAACAACCTCATGCGCATCCTTCACCTCCTCCGTCGCTCGACAAACTGGACAGTCTGATCCGTGACGCGGGTTGTCGCGATGGTTCGCGACGATCTCGTCTCTCAGCTGCTCGCTGATCATGTCGAACTCCTTCGCTTGGTGTGGGCTGTCGAGTAGCGGCCTACCCGGCAGCCCGAGAGAGAGACCACGGGATCTCTCGTTCGCGCTGTCGCGTAGTGAGTCACACATTCACCTCGATCGCTTCGAGCGTCAGCATCATCGCGACGGGACGACCGATGTCTTCCCAGATGCTGCGCTGGAGCATCACAGCCGGATAGTGCTGACTGAGTTCGACCTCGCCGACGAGACTCGTGCGCGTGAACGTCTCCTCTGCACTCCCGCGAAAGACGGCGTGCTCGTTGTCGAGGGTTTCGAGACGGATCGGCGTGCGCATCAGAGCAACCCGCAGGCGCGCGCCGTGTTCGGCCAGGGCCACCAGCCGCGATGCAACCAGCCGCGATGCGCGACGATCAGCTGTGCGCGCGGCGACCAGTGGTCTGGCGTGCCGTGGTGGCGCAGCATCCAGCCTCCGTACGTGCGCGCGAACTGGAGGTCCATCTGCATACCGCCGTAGTACGGCGCGTGAGGGTCGCGCCAGCTCCCCTCGCGGTGATGAACGCAGAGCGCCTGACGCAGCCACCAGAACGGGACCTCGCGCTTGAACTCGCCGCGCGCCTGAGCGCCGCTCGCCCAGTAGAGCGCCCAGGCCGCGACGATGCTCGCGATAGTGACGAACAAGATCCTCACGTCTCTCTCTCACCTCCGTGAAGTCGAAAGTGGTGAACGTCGTCGAGACTCAGCTCGTAGACACGATCACCCTGCGTGCCGTACACCTCGGCGTCGCTACGGAACCGCTCCGCTGCGTCGCGATGCGACTGCCACTTCTCGTACGCCTCGCCTAGCCGCAAGTAGTCACCTGCGTCGCCGTAGTCGACCCCGACGTGCATACGAAAGCCGCCCGTAACAGGCGCCTCGCTGACGACGACCGTCGCCGTCTCGCGAATATGCGCGGCGGCCTTCTGCTGCTCTCCCTGCCAGTACTTCGCGCGCTCGGCGTGATACACAGCTTCGTCGTGCGCCGCTGACGCGATCGCTGACGCTGTGAACTGGAATGTGTGATCAGCTCGACTCACTCCGGCTCTCCGCACATGAACGCGGGCAGGTCGAAGACGCTGCGCGACTCAGCCCGCCACTTCCGAAGCGCTGCCTGCACCGGCTC